>OJFG01000105.1_pt1 | contig 50612 bp, 39 predicted proteins | sample 1594071 | NCBI WGS metagenome assembly OJFG01 (sample SAMN05416818, study PRJEB24817) | seawater metagenome | isolation source: Sea water | place: Canada:Atlantic | collected 2013-07 | reverse complement strand
AGTGTCATTGGCTGTCGTTCAAATATGGTAGATTGAACGGCAGTTGTGTACGTATAGCAGACGGTCGCTCTAGCTCGTTTTTGGACAAAAGCTTCTTAGAGTTATTGTACTAGTCGATAGTGATACTCATTAGAGTTTGTAGGGGTAGTGAAGGAATCTCAAAGATGCCCTCACTCCGATAGGCATCACATGCGTAACCCACTGCTGTTTCAATCTATTAGTTCGTGGCAGAATTAACTATTTCACTACACCACGCCACAGACTATTGCGATATACATTATGCCGCACAAAGGTTTATAAATATCTGACATTAAAGTGTACTTTTAAATTTAAACTAGAAATACCCTCGCTTTATTTACGTTAAAAAGATACAAGGTATGAGCAAAAATATTAGGGTGTGCGCATAAATTTGTAATTTCTACTTACTTACACTCATAAAGGCTAGCTCGCTTTCGCCCCTATTGCAGGTTAGAAGCAATAGGCAAACCGCCCTCATTTGGTTACTATGCCTCTAAGAATGTTTACTGGAAAAGCAACTTCAACATTCATTTAAGATCGTCTAGTATATATTACAATTTGATTGTTCCTGATTTTTTGACTAGAGATATATCCACAGTCCTCTAATGCTATTGCTAAACCTTTATGAAGGCGATTATTTACCAAGCTAGGGTTATTTTTAAAAGAAGCTATTTGAGAATATGGTTCCCCCATTGATTCAAGTAAATCTGTTATCTCTTCTTTATTAAAAGTATTAATAAGTTTAAGAAATAGCATGATAGCTTGATTTTTTTCAGTTGAATGTTTTATTGCAATATATAACAAACTTTCTTCAAACTGCTTTAGATCAGTAACTTCAGACAATATATTTAAAATATTATTAGCTAAGTTATGATTATCTTCCAAATTACCCTCACTCAATAGTTTTACTAAGGCAACTTGGTCTGCCAACGAAGTAATAGCATTTAACAAAAATAATGATGTATCAGGTGAAAGTTCATATTCATCGGACTTATTCCAATAGTCAGAAAGATTGTTAAGTATAAACAGGCCTACTAATTCAGGATGGTGCTCAGTAAGGCTGCTATAGTTAGTCTCAGATAAAGATAATAGGTTTTCTGTTAGTAAAGCTTCCATTTTTTCTTTGGGAATATCGTAACGATTTAACGTTTCATATTTGTAGGGAAGCCCTTTAATAAGCAATGCAAAAGCCGCGTTATTTATTAATTCATTCTTTAATATCATTTGGATTATTTCAGTAATACTTTCTTTAAACTTTGAATTTTCGCTTATCTTGAAAATGGAGAGACACTTAGGTTTTTGATTAAGCACCTCTAATAATTGATTTTTATCATCAGGAAACTCATTATTAAATTCAGCCAAATTGTCCCAAGTTGTTTCTAATTTTGATTCAACCAGTAACAGTTCCCAAAAAACACTTGGTATATTTGAAAGTGACTCAAACACATGGTTTTGCTTCTGGATTATTTTTTCTTTGGTTTCATTATTTACGGATGAATTATTAAGTAACTTAATAATGGTTTCTGTACTTTCTTCCGTGTTATCAGGCAGAGCTAAAAATACTTTTTTAATATAGACTTCAATATTTTCTTCAATGTAATCAATGAAATTTTTAAAATTGGTATTATAGATAACGGTCAGGTTACTTTTCTCTATCTCATCTTGTTTTATGCTTAATTTTTTCAGTAGCAAACATATATTTTCAGAAGTGATTTCGTAAAGGGAGTTCTCAAAAATATAACTGAATAATTTTTTATCACCAGCGCACTCTTCAAGTTCCTTAAATTTAATATTTAAATCAGTGAGTTTGTAATGCACCTGCATTTGCTCTGCTGGTTGGAGATCTAAAATACTTTCAGGGTTAATCGCTAAGTAGTTAGAGAAGGTTTCTTCGCTATTCATATCTTTATATATAAATTTTGATTCAACATGTAGCAGTATTAATTTCAATAGGTAATTTTTTTGTGAGGTATTAATTTCACTTGATTCAGTAATGGCCGATGCATAATTAGGAAATTGCTGCGATAACAATTGTACAAACCGATCTACAGAGCGTGTAGTTTCAGTGAAGGTGAGTAAAAAGTCCCACAAGCTTTCAATGTTATTGCTAATATTTTCAAATAGGAGCCTCAATTTTTGCTTGTGAGCTTTCTCATGTTCTACCAAATAGTCTAGTAATGAAATATTGAAAATATACTTTTCTTTGAAGTCATTCTCTCTTAATCTATTCTTAATTATCTCTTCAATATAGGTAAGCTGGAGAGTTAAGCTTGAAGATCTGAAGTCCCTTACAGCTTTAATGAAATTCATATCATTATGAGATAAGCGGCCATTATAAAAGTGTGATATATGGTCTTGGTAATACTCATCTATATGTCCATTACGCAGCAAATATCGGAGCAAATTATAGGAGCTATCATTAGCATACTCATCTTTTGAAAACACTAAAAAATCACTTCCCTTTTGCAATAATTTATATTGCGACAATTTAACTAGTTCTGATTTTTGTTTGATTAATTTAGCTTTTTCTTCTTCTAACTTTTCCTGTTGAGCGGTTTTATTACCAAGTATCAAATCTTTACGATCAAGGTAACTAAACTCAGAGTTAACTTTATTTTCAATATCTTTAAAAGACATATTTAAAGATAGTGTAATCCACCTTTGTTGCTGAATAAATCTAACTGTTATATTTTCAATAGTCTGTAATGAGTTGAAATTTCCTTCCTCTTTTAGTTTTGAAAGCTCAACAAAACTATTGTTAATCTCAATAAAGTACTGTTCTCCATATGCTTGCTCTAAAATTGCATGTATGTAAATACTCTTTAAATCTGATACAGATATAGATTGCTGTAACTTTATTTGATTGTCTATTAACTGTAATTCATCATTAATAGCTTTAATATTGCTGAGTAAGGTTGTAGTGTGAAACTCAATTAATTTATTTCTGTTATTACAGCACTCATAAACCAGACCTCTATTTTCATGTAATTTAGAAAAATCTTCAGGATAAACATTTTTATATATAATGAGAGCCAGTAATTTGCTGGGCTTAATGTGGTCACTAAACAAGACGCTATAATACAAGTTCATTTCATTGACTATATTGTTAAGCAAACGCATATCATCAATATATATAGAAACTTCTTTCAAGAAGTCTTGGTCCAACCTTCCAATATTCATATCTGAATATTGGGCATCTGGTAGTCTTTCTTGTAATTTCTCGTAGGAGTTAGAGCAATTGATTATGGGGATAACGGGAATAATGAAATCAAAGAACTTAGCTCTTTCTTTGTGAGCAAACATTTCATCTTTGATCGCATATAAAAATACAACACGTCGATTAATATCTTCCGACTTATTTATTAATGTATTTATCTCTCTTAATTTTACAAATATTTCAGATGAGCCAAATCGATCTAAGTCCTCAAAAACGACGACATCAAAAGTATTACATTGGAAAAAGTATAAAATTTCATCTAAATAGCGATTTAAAATGGAGTTTTCGCTTTGTTCTCCAAGCTCAATTTCACCGCTTTTTACATTGACTTTCTTAAAGGGTTTGCGATTAATATGTCGGTAAGCATCGATAGAGTAAAGTATAAGACCAGAGAAACTAAAAGTTGTGATACCCCAGCCAGCCAAAGAAGCGATTGCTATAAATTTTGAAAAAAGACCAATAGATAGCGTGCTCACGAATATTATCGTAGTCAATAACCAAGTAATGAAAAAATAACTTTTACAGTCTTCGAGTATATCCTTTGTTATTGTTTTGAAACGAGATAAAGGTATTTTTTGGCTTGATATTCCATATATCATTTGTTGTAAAATACTTCTTTCAATAAGATTATCTGAAATATATTCTTTCTTCTCGGAAAATGACGCCAATGAAATGTTCATGAAATTATATACGCTTTTTTTATCCCCCTTATTATTGAAAGAACTGAATCTAAGGAGTGTTTTTAATTTCTCTTTGAAGCTTGGTAGAGGAAATGAGAATTTTCTTTCAAAGGAATTAATAATACTGCTTTTTCCCGAACCATACGATCCTGTCAATGCAATATTTGTCACATTATTATTATCTAATGCTATTTTTATTGCTTCAGCATAATGCCCTTCACTATCAGCGGTATTTACAGGAGTTAAATCAACGTATTTTTTACTCATTGCCTTTCCCTAAGCGCTTATCAAAAATGTGTACCTGTGTCCTATATTCTTTAAATGTCAGAATATTATAGAATCCATCATACTCAACTTTATGAAAAAAAACATCTTATCGAGAGATTTTCGGAAGTGCTGGTTTACTTCTAAAAACACCACTAGGAACGCGTATTACCTTTTGTAGTGGATTAACAAAATTGGCCACACGGTTAGATAAGAAAAAGTATGTCAAATTGCTAGGCTTGAAATCAGCTTCAATGCCGAAGTAGCTTACTTTGGGGCAGAAACGAGCTATATCTGAATGACCGCAATTTGTCTTTTACTGCCGTTCGAAAACCACAGAACACACTTCCGCTTTTTTTTGCTCGAAAGGGACTAAATTAAAGTAAATAGCTGACTGATTTCTGCCATAAGCTTTAACTCAATAACAGCATCCCGAAATCCACTATCGGCAACAAAACACCTATATATCTCAAATTTTTGGCCATTTTCTCTAGTAGCTATCAAAAGTGTCAAAAACGCTCAAAAAACAGTCTTTTTTGTTCAAGATTCCCATTTTTAACGCCAAACACTGCAAATTTCCCAAATTAAGTGAAAAGCAAATTAAAATTCGTATTAATGAATGCCCTGATAGAGTAAAAAACGTCTAGATGCGTGGTGTTTTATCCTAAAAAAGCAAAAAAGCGTTCCCACTTAATTGCAAATGATCATATCCGTTAATAGGTATTAAAAGAATAAGCACCACTAGAACTAACTCAATATAAATCAGCCACTTAAAGAAAGTTACACCAAAACCAAACCAGAAACCCAGGCCAAAATGGTTAATATTACACCCAGATTTAGACCGTTTTTATTTTATACAAGGTACAAAACACCCCTAAATCCCCTGACTTGTAGAATTTACCCTCGCATTTCCGTTGGCTCAATGGCTACATGAGATGAGCAAACAAGTACTTAGTGGCCAAAAGCGCTATTCGCCCTCTTCAATCCCTATTTTGCGCTCCAAAGAATGAAATAAATTGGGTTCACACATGAAATAACTCAATTGGTAGGCTGTATTTTGACAACATAGACTTGAGCATCTCAACGCAAAACAACTCAAGAGCGGCTGCGCAATGACTTGTCTGTGGCTACTGGTATTGGAGGAAAAGATTATGTTCGTTGTTGTTTATCAATTTGCTGTCAAGCCCGAACATGAAAGCCAATTTGTTAAAGCATGGTTAAATACGACGAAAGGCATCGTCCTGCATAAAGGAGGTTTAGGTTCTCGTTTACATCGCGATAAAGCCGGTTCATTTATCGCCTATGCGCAGTGGCCTGACGAATACACTTTTCAGGCAGCAAAAAAAATCTTTATGTCTGAAGAGTACGAAAAGCACAGGCAGACAATGCAGGCCTGTCTCGATGTGAAACAAACGCGCATTCTCCATGAAATGAACGTTGCTATTGATTATTTACAACCTTTCTCGTCATCGCAAAATACGCCATTAGGTAATTAACTATGTTTCATCTATCCATTATTAAGCTCAGTGTGGTTATTTTAACGGTATTTCTGCTGCTTGCGGTGCCACAATGCTGCAGCGCATTTGAGCGAACCACTTCTAAAAAAGAGGTAGATTTACTGATAAAAGCGCCAGAGATAGATTTAGGTGGAACACTACTTGTCCCGCAAACCGCTAAACGTGACCTGCTTGTCATTTTTACTTCAGGAAGCAGTTGGCAAGACCGCGACAGCACCCTGTTTGACTTCCCTATGTTTAAGGTTATTGCTCAACATCTAGCTCAGGCGGGTATCGCTAGTTTTCGTTACGATGACAGGGGTGTTGGCACGAGTACTGGCGATTTTGTCAACAGCACATTAGATGATTTAAGCTCTGATTTAGATAGAATAATGACTTTTTTTGCCACTAACAAAGCCCACCATTATCGGCACTTCGTGCTGCTTGGGCATAGTCAGGGCGGTATCGTTGTTAGCAAGGCTGCAAAGAACAATCAAAATGTAAAAGCAGTTGTACTAGCGGCATCACCGGGGGTGACCATTTCACAGCTGGTACTTGCGCAAATACGTTTGGAATATTCACTCAATAATCACCCAGTGGCTGATGTTGAAAATGTCGTGTCTGCCAATAACGAATTGCTGTTTGCTGCGTACAGTCATCAGAATACAGATGTGGCCTTCCTGCGTTTGAAAGAAAGCTATGCTCAGCTCCTGAAACCCAGTCAATTGGCTAACACTTCCACTGATAGTGATTTAGAGAACCGGATTAATAACACCGCAAATGAAATGAAAATCAATTACGGGCTACCGGCGCTAACGTCTTTCGCCTATTACGATCCACTTAATGACCTAACCGCGTTACGAATCCCCGTGCTCAGTCTTCATGGAGGAAACGACAGACAAGTCACGATTGAACCAAACAAAGATCGTCTAGAGACAGCTCTACTTAAGAGTGGTAGCCCCTATCGAATTAAAGTGTTTGAAGAAGCCAATCACTTTTTTCAACCCTCAAAAACAGGGCTGAGTAATGAATATGGCACATTGGAAAAGCACTTTGTGAACGGTTTTCTTGATGAGATTTCGTCTTTTATCCTTCACCTTTGAAAGCACATTATTCCAAAGTAAAGAGTATCGAACACAAGTTGAGATCCCATGAACAGTAGCGTATACATAAATCACCCACTGCGCTTTGCATGCGACAAATTTTTAATTCGCCACAAACCAAAAACTCAAAGGCAATGGCTACAAGAATTGCTTATTATGCCTGATGTTGACTTAGAAATTGATAGTTTTGGCACAGGCCCGGCTTTGGAGTTGCTCGAATCGAAGATGGCGAAACTCTTGGGCAAACCTCGTGCTCTGTTCCTTCACAAAGGAATGATTGGTCAGTTGTGTGCCTTAAAGTATCACGCAGATACAAGTGGTTGTAATACAATTGCCATTCACCCTCAATCCCATATTCAAGTAGATGAGTTACAGGCTTATCATGAACTTTTACGTCTCAACGCCCATTTCTTCGGCACGTTGAACAAGCCTTTTACCTTGGGTGATATTCATCAATTACCCTCAAACCTTGCCGCTGTTTGCCTTGAGCTCCCTACTCGTCATGCAGGGTTTCAATTACCTCAATGGCAGGATTTAGAGACGCTCAACAGGCATAGCAAACAAAACGGTTATGCATTGCATTTTGACGGTGCCAGATTATTTGAATCTGCACCTTATTGGAATAAATCCTACCGAGCTATTACTCATTTAGCAGACAGCGTGTACGTTTCTCTCTATAAATCTCTCGGTGCTATGGCAGGCGGTATAATTGCCGGTGATGAACACTTTATTGAAAGCCTATCACCTTGGAAAAGTCGCTTTGGAGGAGACGTAAACACAGTTTTCCCTTACGTTTTAAGTGCTTTGTGGGGAATTGAGAACTACTTACCGCACATCCCCGACTATTGCCTTAGAGCCAAACAATTGTCACAGCTTTTAACAGAAGTATTCGGCCAGCAAGCAGTCCCCTTCGAGGTTCAAACAAATGGCTTTGTTCTTCAGTTGCCGATTGAAAAATTTTTCCTCGACAGAGCGGTTTTACGTTATGCAGACAAACACAAAACTTGGCTGTTCGATAAGATACTTGATGGACCAAAGCGCACCAGCCGAGTAGAGATTCAGGTAGGCAACGCTTTGAACGAATGGAGCGACCAAGAAGTGGTAGAGGCACTACACTGCGTCATCTCTATGGCTGGTGAAATCAAAAAATGAAACATAATACCCATTAGGCCTACCCTATTGGCTTTATAGGCATGTCACGCCTTTTACCACTTCATCGTTTTAAAAGTACTTAGCTAGAGAGGCCCTTAACGACAGGCACGCATTTATCCCTCACTGCGCTTTCTCATCGAGCTTTCCTATCTCACGCTCCTATCGCGCTTCATATACCGCACAGCAACATGTACGTCTTCTATCATGAATTTTTTCAAGTTTTATGATGGTTTTTAATCATTTTTTGAATGCTAAATAGGCCGCTAACCTAATCGCTATCAGAAGTCAGTACCGAGGTTAATTGTGACAACGATAGAGTTTTTCCACGATGCAGTCTGCGGATGGTGTTATTTGCTATCTCCCCGCTTACGTAACATTGCGGCTAAGTATCCAGTAAAAGTTGTGCATCGCACATTTATGTTGCAGCGAAACCGGCGTGAAATGATTGAACGCTTTGGTTCATTGTCCCAAGCCAAAAAAGAAATTCTTCAACATTGGGCACAATGTCAACGTTACGCAGAGCAACCTGAGCTTATCAATATTGAGCGAATGCAAGAGGCAAAATTTGAATATCCATCGGGTTATCTAGCGGCGCTCTACGCAAAAGCCATTGAGCAACTTCGTGGACAACAAGGGCACTGGGACTTTTTTGATGCCGTACAACGGGCACATTTGTATGAAGCGCAAAATATTTCAGATGCCCAAGTGTTGAATCAAATCGCAAAAGCACAAGGGGTCAGTCACTTAGATCTTATCGCTACTTTGTACTCGCCTGAGGTTAAACAAGCGATCATTAATGACAAATTTCGCGCTGCTAACTTTGGTATTCAGACCATTCCCTCGTTAGTGATAAATGGAAAAAATGTCATCTCACAGACGCTGTCACAGGAACAACTCGAACAGCTCATTTGTACTCAGATTGCCAATCAAAAAGAGGAGGAGGAAATATGAAGCTGCTACTGAGCGCTCTGCTCGCTGTTTCATTGCAAACAGCCAATGCCGAGCAATTTGTGGGCACAAGCCCATGGGGTAAACATGATGAACTCGGGCGTTTGAATATGATGACGCCGCAACGCCAGGCGCAGGTGATGTCGCAAATTGATGCGCACCGCATATTTGACTTATCGGTCGAGTACTTTGTTGGTATGCCAAGTTGGCAAGCCGCAGGAGACCCACACTATCAGATTTGGATGACGCACACTCCTAGGGGCGCGGTTATCGACAACGTGCTTGATATGGGAGAAACGGTAAATCGCCATGTAAGCTATTCTGGCAGTGCGTTTTCAATGTATACCCACACTGGTACGCACATTGACACCTTGAGTCATTTTGGTCTTGATGGCGAAATTTACAACCATTTTAGCGCAGATGAAAACTTAGGTGACAAGGGCTGGAATCGAAGTGGTGCCGAGACTATTCCGCCACTAATTGCGCGAGGTGTACTCATTGATTTGCCCAAGGCAAAAGGTCTCAGCATGTTGCCTGACAACTACCGAGTGACCGAGGCGGATATTAAACAAGCATTAGTGCAACAGCACGTCACGTTGCAGCCGGGAGATATTGTTCTATTGCGCACAGGACGCATGCAAAATTACGCACAGTCAGCCAAGTATATGGCTAACTCTCCTGGACTAGGCATAGCTGCAGCGACTTACTTAGCAAAAGAAGCAGAGGCTATGGTTGTCGGCGCAGATAACCTAAGCTTCGAAGCCTTCCCTTCGGAAGTTGAGGGTAACTACGTACCTGTTCACACCTACTTATTAACACAAATGGGCGTTCCCATCATGGAACTGGTTAACTTAGAAGAACTGGCTGAAGCCCAAGTATATGAGTTTGCGTTTATCGGTGGTTCGTTGAAATTGCGTGGTGCTGATGCAGCACCACTGCGCCCAATCGCCTTTCCATTAAAAACAGCTAAAAAAAAACCGCAAGAGGAGTAAGTTATGGCTATTTTAGAAGCACTAAACTGGCGTTATGCCGTACGGGAATTTAGTGATACCCAATTATCAGAGGACGTTGTGACAGAGCTAATTGAGGCTGCTCGGTTAAGTCCTTCTGCCTATGGTCTGCAACCCTATCGACTTTTAGTTATTAGCTCACCACAGATGAAAGAGAAACTGCTTCCATACGCCATGGGCCAAACGAAGATCCGAGACTGTTCGCATCTATTCATTTTTGCGACCAGTACCACTATCGATGCACAATTTATTGAGCAACACTTTGCGCGAGTAGAGCATGAACGTGAACTAGAAATAGGCGCACTGACTGGGTTTACCCAGCATGTGAAAGAAGCAATGCTGTCAATGTCTTCACTACAATTACAGCATTGGGCTGAAAACCAAGTGCATATTGCACTGGGCAACGTGCTAACGGCATCAGCATTGAAAAAGGTTGATGCGTGTCCCATGGCGGGGTTTGAAAACCACGGCTTTGACAACGTCTTAGGGTTAGCACAGCGCGGACTCAGAAGTACGGTAATTTGCGCTTTAGGTGAACGAGCCCCTACTGACACAAGCGCTGATGACCGAAAAGTTCGACTACCAATTAACGATTTCTGTATAGAGATTTAGCTCATGCTCGTGCTAATGGCGCTCTTCGCTGGCGCCCTCATTGCAGTACAAGCGGGTATGAATAGCCAGTTAGGAGTACTTTTGAAAAACTCCCTTATGGCCACCGTCGTTGCATTTGCATTAAGCGCTTTAGTCAGCGCAATGGCATTCATCAGCTTTACAAAGCAGTGGCCAAATTTGGGCGAAATGCGCGCAGTACCATGGTATTTGTGGTTCGGCGGCGTGGTCAGTGCGATTGGGGTCGGGCTGTTTTATTTCCTGATCCCCAAAATGGGCGTGGGTGCCATGATGTCCTTTGCGCTCACGGGGCAGTTATTGCTTGCTGTGGTAGCGAGTCATTTTGCGTGGTTTGGTTTACCACAAGCTCAATTAAGCCATATGAAGTTGATGGGCTTAAGTGCGATGGTTCTTGGTTTGGTACTTTTGAATAGGTAGTAATATGAACCCTTTTATTACGAAAAATTGCATGAACTTAACGGCGCTTTGGCATTGTTATGGCGCCAAAAAAGAAAATGACTTATGGTTTTCAACAGATTGGCCGCATCGTGTTTGGCACGATTCATTGGCAAAAACAGTGACCTTACATGGCCTACAGAAAAGCCAGCTAAACCCAAAACAACAATTAGTGATGCTCGACTCTTGCAATGGGCAACGTGACCAACTGCCAGAAGGACTAAAGGCTGATGTCAGTTTAACGCTTATGCATTTGTTGGTATCAGAGTCTTGTCAGTCTTTAAGACCGGGCAGTGATCTTGAGTGGCTTGCAAGAGATGACGAGCTTGGGATACAAGCTTTTGTGGAAATGTGTAGCGAGGGCTTTGGTTACCCAATGGATATTGCCCCCTTACAGCGATGTGCCGAAAAAGCAGGCGGAAAATTAGGTTTTTTACGTAGTTCAGGCGAACGCGTAGCTACTGTGCTTCTTTTTCAGCAAGGTTCAACCTTAGGTGTATACCAAGTAGCGGTGCCCAACATTCACAGAGGTAAAGGTTACGCCAGCGAAGTAATGCGTCACTGCATACTTTGGGCGCAAGAACACGAGGTAGAATTAATCACTTTACAAGCATCCGAGATGGGCCTTAGTTTATATAGACGATTAGGCTTTCAAGAAGTCGGCAGCATAACGCTCTGGAGAAAATAATGCACCGGATATCCTTAGAACAATGGCGTATGTTTGTTGCAGTCGTTGATAATGGTGGTTTCGCCCAAGCGGGAGATGCCCTTTATAAAACCCAATCTACTATTAGTCACAGCATCAAAAAGCTCGAAAGCACAGTAGGTAAACAACTCTTCGAAGTCGTCGGGCGAAAAGCCGTACTGACAGGATATGGAGAAAGTTTGTTAACAGCAGCACGCACGCTAGTAAGCCACGCAGACGCTCTTGAGCATGATGCAATTTCGCAACAAAGCGAAATTCGCACAACGTTTACCCTCGCGGTCGATATCTTATTTCCTAATGAGCGGCTTTGGTATGCACTGGCGCAGCTTGCCACCGAATTTCCCGAGCTCAACATTCAGCTGTATGAAACAGTGCTATCACGATGTGGCGAGCTACTTGATGATGGCACGGTTGATGTCGGCATTGCCAGTGCTATTCCCAAAGGATATGTCACACAACTTGCTACAACAGTCGACCTTTGTGCTGTGGCACACAAAAATCATCCATTAGCGTCTGACAAAAAACACGCCTTGAGTGAGCTTGAACAATATCGTCAACTTGTTATTCGTGATGCGGGTTTACGGGGCAATGTCAACTCAGGTTGGTTAGGCTCCAATAGTCGCTTAACGGTGAGCAATTTTGAACAAGCTTTACAGGGTATTCAACACAAGGCTGGCTTCGCGTGGCTACCGTTATGGTTTATACATCAACAAAACAAAGCAGATATTATGCAGCTCAAACTTGATAATGGTCATATGCGCACAGTCGCTATGCAATTGGCCGTTCGAGCAGAACTCGCTTCCAGCAAAGTGGTAAAAGCCTTCGTAAAGTATTTATCTGCAGAACGCACACCTGAAAGTAACTGATCCCCTGCATAACGTTTGTTTGTCACGGGCTGGGCGCCGCGCCATTCGCGCCAAAAAACGCCGCCCCCACCTACTCCATTTCACGCATTCCCTTTCACGCATTCCCTTCAGGGCATGCACTAAATAGTGCAAACATTCACTCAATACTGATTGATTGAGTAGGGATGAAGGCAAGTCATCGCTTTTTTCTGTAAAAAGTCAGTAGATAGCCTTAGGTATTTCCGCTAAATTATTATAGTGATTATTTTTTTCTGATTTCATTGCAAAAAATTGAAAATGCTCTAGCGACAAATGAATGTCACAACACATAAGCCCTGAACAATTATAAGCCACAAGAGCGCAACGGAAAGAGTCATCAATGAACGCGTTAATTGAGAAAGATATCCAGACTATTCAGTCTATTGAAGCTGTCCCGCATATTATGAAGATGTTGTCAGATACCACAGGTTTGCGGTTCATCTGTGTGGCGCGCGTGACTGATGAAAAATGGACAACCTGCGCTGTGCTCGACGGCGTTAACTTCGACCTTCATCCTGGGGATGAGCTTGATATATCCACTACTTTTTGCATTCAGGTGAAACGCTCGACCCAGCCGATCGTTATCCAGCACGCTTCAAAAGATGACCACTATCGCAAAAGCGAAATTCCAATTATGTATGGGTTTGAAAGCTACTTTTCCTTTCCCATTTACACCAAAGACGGGCATTTTTTCGGTACGCTATGCGGGTTAGATCCGCTGCCGGCGAAGTTAGAAACAATCGAAATTCAACAGCAAATCAAGTCATTCGCTGAGTTGATTTCAAGGCAGATTGAAGCTGACGAAAGGTTAATCAGTGCCGAATCTGATTTATTCGATGAAAAGGTAGCAGCTAAATTACGCGATCAATATATTGCCATTCTAGGTCACGATTTAAGAACGCCATTATCCGCTTTAACTATGGGCGTAGACTTTTTAAAAGATCACGTAACAGATGCCACCTCTCAAAAAATACTTGCCCGCATGGACAACAGCGCAACGAGAATGAAGCGTTTGATCAGTGACGTTATGGATTTAACCCGTGGCAAAATGGGTAATGGCATGGAGTTAAACGTTAAGACAGTCAACAATCTGCAAGATATGTTAACCCATACGGTTGATGAACTATCAGGGCTGCATCCCCAGCTCGCAATTCAAACCAATATCGATGTTAAAGGGACACTTTCTTGTGATCCTGAGCGCATTGCCCAATTGCTGTCGAACCTGTTGATAAATGCCATTGTGCATGGCGACCCTCAGCAAGCAATTGAGGTAACAGCAACGATAGAAAACGGCCTATTCTCACTGAGCGTTAGCAATGGTGGCGAGCCGATAAGGCCAGCCGTGATTGATAAACTGTTTCAACCTTTTTGGCGCAATGAAAGCAACAAGCAAACCGGCGGCTTAGGGCTAGGCTTGTTCATTGCTTCGCAAATCACCTCAGCCCATGATGGAAGCCTAACCGTAAGTTCAGATGAACACAGAACAGTTTTCGCCTTTCAGGCAACCCTTGGCTTAAATGCGATTGAAAGCTAGTGCTTGTGTCATAGCAAACCTTTTGTTTTATCTGCTTTATATTAACTCGTCTGTAAGTACGAGTAACACAACTTGAACATAGCTTTAATCAGCCCTATCCAATGTCACTCACACCTAAGGAAAGCGCTGAACAATTGTGATGGGACACTTATTAATGCAGATTGGCATTCGCTATAGACTAAACCTTATTTAGCTTGGTCAAACTGTCAAATCGTTATTGTTTTTCTTTGCCCCGCCTTTCTTTTCTTGTCCTGCCTTTCCTTTAGGTAAAATATTTCCGCTTCCGGTTACTAATCTTATGCTTATTTAATATTCTTGCTTAGGTATTATACATTGCGCTAGTCGCTAAATTTGCATGTCAAAAGCAGCAAGGAGTGAAGAACGTGAATCAGTTAAATCTTGCCTTGATAACCATCGGTGCGGTTGTTTTAGTGTTGGGTATGCTTTCGCGTATTATTGACCGTTCTTACCTTACCATGCCTTTGCTCGCCTTTATTGTAGGTGTTGTGCTTGGCCCAATCGGCTCAGGTTTACTAACACCGGATTCATGGGGCGATAGTTATAAACTGCTGGAAGAATGTGCTCGAGTGACCATCGGGATCAGCCTGATGGCGATAGCGCTGCGAATTCCTAAACACTACCTATTTGATCACAGGCGATCATTTATTCTCTTGCTTGGGGTGGGCATGCTTGCGATGTTTTTAATGAGCAGCCTAATGGCCCACTGGATCTTAGGTTTACCTGTGCTAATGGCATTGTTAATTGGCGGAGCAATTTGCCCAACTGACCCGGTAGTCGCCAGTTCCATCGTCACTGGCGGGCTAGCGCGCCAACACTTGCCTGACCGTTTTCGTTATGGGCTGTCTACTGAATCAGCCATTAATGATGGTTTGGCTTATCCCTTAGTGCTCTTGCCGGTACTTTTATTACTGCCTAACGAAAGCAGTCCTTGGTTAACTTGGGGCTTGCGGGTCATATTATGGGAAATTGGTGGAGCCGTGGCGCTAGGCGCATTATTAGGCTGGTTTGTTGGCAAGGCCTTGCTAGTCGCTGAACACAAGAAATCGCTCGACCATTCAGCATTTCTCGCCACCACCTTAGCCTTAACACTACTAACATTGGGGGTAGGCAAATTTTTAGCTACCGATAGTGTACTCGCGGTGTTCGTAGCAGGCATGGTTTTCAGTCAGATGGTGGGCGGCTCAGATCGGGCAAAAGAAAATAAGATCCAAGAAACAGTAAATCTATTTTTCACCTTACCTATCTTCATATTCTTGGGCTTGATGCTGCCAGTTGATAGTTGGTTTGAGCTTGGCTGGGAGGGAATCTGGTTCACCATAGGCATACTCGCTATTAGGCGTATTCCAGTTATCTTGGCGCTTTCCCCTTTTCTGCCCATTTGGAACAATTGGAAATTGGCCTTAATGGCGGGGCATTTTGGTCCTATCGGCATTTCCGCCCTGTTTTACGCCATGGTTATTCTGGATAAGACCGGAAACAACATTGCATGGACTCTCGGCAGCCTCGTTATTACCTCTTCTCTTATCATTCATGGAATGACAGCAGCCCCTCTGGCACGGTTGTGGGCGAAGGTAGATGAAGGTCAAGATGAAAGTGAGGCATAGCGGCATCTAGGCATAAGAAAGTACAATAGAGAAAGGAGAGTCGCCTCAACTCCCCTTAAAAGACATCCGTCTGATTAGTGGTAGTGTTTACAACAATCCACTATAGATTTTGCAGTATCGCTATTCTCACACTTGCTGGCGATATCACCTACGGACACAACCCCTGCTAACTGCTTGCTTTCTTCGTTATCTAATACAACGAGACGTTGAACTTCATTTTTGCTCATATTGGCTAACACTGTGTCGGTGTCGTCGTCCTTGAAACAATAAAGGACCGGCTCACTTAGAATAGGGGAAATGCTGTCATCTAAACTTATCCCTTTGGCTACCGCATTTATCACCAAATCTCTATCAGTCACAATGCCTACCAATTTATCATTGTCATAAACAGGCATAAGGCCAGCTTTCATCTGGGCCATTTTATTTGCGGTTTCTTTTACAGTTGCGCTAGAAGGTAAAATTTCAGTATTTTTAGTCATAACTTCATGTATATACATTCAACTTTCTCCTTTTGGTTAACACCTGGAAAATGCCAAGCGCCCTTGACCATGCAAGTGATTTACCACTTCCCAAAACTGACCTAAAAGGACTACCCCGCTGTTAAATCGTGTAAATATAAAGACAATACGCGTTTAAAAAGCGTGTAGAAAATACACCGTACCAGTAAAGATTATACTCGGCATTCAAGGTTATTTTCCCCGATGAAATCTCACCTTTATTACCAATATGACGCTATAGCTTGCACATAGACTTAAGACACTACTTTGTAAGCAAGGCGCGGTAAAAACAATATAAGCCTTGGCATGGATCCAGCAAATCAAAGATTAAGCGTTATTAATGCCGTAAGGCTTTTAGCCATGCTCTTTTATAGCTTTAGCACATTTATCGCTATGGCAACGTTAGACAAGTAGCCATTTAACTTAAGAGAAATAAACTAGGAGAATATTATGTCTCATGAAAAATACCGTGAATGTATTGATGCCTGTAATCGTTGCGCGAACGCGTGCGATCACTGTTCTACCGCCTGCCTAAAGGAAGATAACGTTGCACAAATGCAAAATTGTATACGCTTAGATATGGATTGCGCGGCCATGTGCCGATTTGCAGCCGCTGCAATGGCAAGAGGCAGCGATTTCGCCGATAAAATATGTCAGCTATGCGCTGAAATATGTGAAGCCTGCGCAAAAGAGTGCAGCCAATATGACTCTCAGCATTGCCAAGCATGCGCTCAAGCCTGTAGCGAGTGCGCCAAGGCTTGTCGTTCTATGGCAGCATAGTCCAAAAGGTATAACACAAAGGCAGAGTACGTTCAGTTTTTGGTAACCTACTCTGCCTCAAACATTCCCCCCTACCATCAACTATTATCTTCAGCCTTGATCATTACTTTGGCTACGTTTTCAATATCTTGTGCAGACTGCCCGTTAACGTTGAGCATACCCTCTAAACTTAAGGTTCCTCCTTGGTTGTTGTAGCCCAAAAAGGTTGTTTTGTGTGGGCCTAAATCTAACAGCCTTAACGCCCCTGCCATTATTTCTGCTCCGGTGTGGGTAACAAAAATACGTAGAGGTGACTCAGGAATAATGCGCTTTATGGTGGCAGAGTCGTGGCAATATGCAGCTTCTGTTTTATCACGAGGCACTCTAAATCGGCCCGGCTCAAGCAGAGCAACAACCGAGCATTTTATTGATCCTGCTTGCAACGCTTTGGCTGCACTGAGGCAAGCTTGCAGCTGATAACCGCCAATGGCGATAAGCTGTATGTCTGGGTTTGACTCTTCAACCGCAATAAATAGCCCTTCATTTGCTGCCTGCTTGGCCTCATCTTCAGTGGTGACTACCGGTAGTGCTTTTTTTGCCGTTACCAGCGCGGCAATTTTTCCGTGCGTACGGTATACGCTTTTAAGCACAGTTTGTGCGGTATTGGCATCGATAGGAAAATATACGGGAGCTACGTCAGACATCTCGCAAATCCAGTTTTCAGCAAACTTAGGATCTTGATGAGACTGTTCATTTTTTCCATTTTCCCAAGTATGCGAAGTCGCGATAAAGGGGATACTGATCCACCCTACAGAGCGATTTGCTGTTTGTAAATTACGCGAGAAAATGGCCTCTTGGCGCATAGCACCCAGCATTTTCATAGCAAAGGCTTCATAGCTTACAACTAACCCGATACCTTGCTTATTAGCCAATACTGCTGACGCGACAGCTTCTTCATTTAACGCGGTAATCACACCGCCTTTTAACGATTCTAACGCTTGGTCTTCTGGTGAGGTGACACGGTGCTTAAGGGAGCGAACCGTCGCCTTCATCCGATTACTTTGTATTTCATCTGGGTTGCCTAATCGAAAGCGCAGTGCCTTATTGCACAGAATCAAATCGTTAAACCAATGATCAATCTGTGCAAGGCAAGAAACGGATTTGCCGACTTCTGAATAATTATCATCAGGGAGGGTTAAGTTAACGTGCTTCAGTACCCTTAATGGGTGATCTTTTTCACGTACACGGCCCGAATTTGTGTGGTTATTCAGCACTTTAATGCTGTCTGCAAGCTCTTGTACCGAGACGTGAAGCTTAGCGGTTGCCTCATTAAAGTCTGCTCTGGCTTTTTCATCCTCTACTAAACTATCGCCTAGCGGAAGACTATGAGCGGCGTTCGTTCCGGCTGCTGGCAGACCATAGCCTTTGGCTACTTCAGCAATAATATAAGGGATTTTAACGGGATACGAACTAAGACCAGATTCTGCTTCTTGGCCGCGTTTTGATAGAAGTTCCATCGCATTGATAATGGCAATCGCGTACGCAGCCGGGTCACTTCCATCTATAGTGACAGGGTCAAAATCATGTAACGCCAAATGTTGTTTAAAGTAACTGGTTCCCCCTTCTTGTACCATCAAAGTACGTTGGTCAATTCTGCGACCGTTATCAATCATTACAGGCGCGACTAATCCTGTGTCTGAGGCACGCCACCATCGCGGAGCCCAATCACTTCCCCTTTGTTCTTCAAACGCGCCATCGCTTAAAAAAGTGACTAACTCTTGGCCCGGCAGCGGCATATGAACATACTGAAGCGACGTGAAGCCTAAATATCCACCTTCAGAAATTCCGCCTGCTGTGTGAATATTTACGTGGCTACCCACATGAGATTCTAACTGCCCATCGGCGTTAAGATCATAACGGTAATAGTCATTGCACAGGCGACTCAGCCCTTCATCATCACAGGAATAAAGCGACGCTTTTTCTTCATACTGATTACCGGTAATCGCGTTCACCGCTTCTATTGCTGCAACACAGTGCCCTTGCCCCATTATCCACGAGCGGGTTTTCCCGTTTAAGGCATTCGCCAGAAGATAACCTGTATAGGCGGGCGTCATATTTAGTGCGCCCCCTGTATGCCCCTGTGCTTTCTCTTTAAAGTCATCAATATTAAGCGTGTTTCCAGCCATAGATACGCGTTTTGCGTAGGTCATATGGGCCACAAGCCACATGCTAGCACTGCAAATTCTATCGGCTGCTTTTAGTAACTTTAGTGCATTTAATACTGCGGATTGTTCATCATCAGCAGCGTCGCAAAGTGATGATAAATACTTTTCGACAATACTGATCGTCTCAGTAGTGTGTTGGATTTTTCCGTACCCCTGCGACCACTCATCAAAAGCGTCGGTAACCACTGCGTTGAAACTTGTCGGCATTATTCATTCTCCTTCGTATACGTTTTATATTGATTAAACATCACCTCACATTCGTCACTAGGGGTAAGCCAAATCTCTGTTTGGGAATTTGCGCCGTGAATGGCACAAACTCCCTTCGCATGCTTGTTCTTCTCTTTAGAGATAGAAATGCCCATGCCTGTAAAACGTGACAAAGCAGACTCTCGAACATCAGGTTGATGTTCGCCAAGCCCACCACCAAAGGTAATTGCATCTACGCCACCCAACACAGCAATAAACGATCCAATGGCTTTGGTAAGCGCATAGGAATATGCGTCGCGAGCGACATAAGCATCGCTATTTTGGCTTTTTTTAAGCGTGCGGTAATCGCTAGAAATACCACTCAAACCGGCCAGCCCTGATTCACGATTAAGCAGCTTAGATAGGCTTTCTAACGTGTAGTTTTCACGCTCTAGCAAATGCAGAACGATGTTTGGGTCGATGCCGCCACTGCGCGTTGTCATGGGGAGCCCGTCAGTCGGGGTAAATCCCATTGTCGTATCTACTACTTTTCCATCCTGCCAAGCAGCTAACGAACTTCCGCCGCCTAAGTGAATGGTAATAACGCGCTCATGCTGCTTTTGCTTTTGAAGTAAGTTCCACTGAGACTGGTGCGCAAGCCCGTGAAAGCCATACTTCATAATTGGCCACCGGTCAGATAGCCCGTCAGGAAGGGGATAAGATCGCGCGTAGTCTGGAAGGGTATTAAAAAGCGCAGAGTCAGAAAAAACAAAGTGATTAGCGTCAGGCCACTCATTAAGCCCGTGTTCAATTAATTTAAGCGCAATTTGGTTATGAAGAGGCGCTAAAGGTAGCCAGTGTTTAATATCGTTCTGGCAATTTTCATCCACCTTTCGCGGATTTCGCTTCACCCTCCCAATGTGAACTACCCGATGTAAAACTGCGCTGCAAGGCACCGCGTCACTTAGGTATGAGGCGAAGTGATTAAAGAGTTGATCTGCCTCCCCCTCTAGCGACTGCTGATCAACACAACGTTCCCCTTCCCACATCTGTAGTTCTAGGGAGCCACTCCCCGCGTTACAAACAAGCACCCTCTCAGTATTGCTAACCTTAAGACTATCTTTAGGATGCTTATGGGAGTCATTTAAAGAACGCGAAGATTCATTATCTTGCATGACTTAAATACGTGCTTTGGAATATTTTCATTGGATAAATGCTCCTCAGTATTGGTTGCTTCATGTTTAGACCTATGGGCAACTATTGAGAACAAAACTGTCGTCGAACAAAAAACAATCGAAAACCACTTTGAGCAAAAGCAGACAGACTTAGATTCTGCTCAATGGCTAACATCAACCGCGGAGCTCGAAAAACATTTCTGCTACGCAGCAGCGCAGATGATGAGGATGGGGAGCAAATGATGTGAGTACAGCGCAGATGATAAATCCATTCAAGCGCCATACCCATCATCAACGTCTGTGAGGCACGACAAAACACTCGAAGCTGCTTTGTATAAAAATGGTCAAGTATAAGGTTAGAAACCGCTACCTGACTTTATGGTTATGCGCAAAATGCTTTCACAGAAGATAAGAAAGTGAATAACACAAAGAGATTAACCGGTCATCAAAAGAAGAAAGCCCCTTATTTGAGAAATAATTACAATTTTACCCGTAAGATAGTTAGCGAATTTTGCTACTGCGATTGTTACTGCGCAAAAACACACTCCTCTTTTTCGTTGTAATCAGCCTACAAGCTGCATTACAACTGCAACTCGAACAATAACGTAAGAAATAGACGGAGTAGGTCTATGGTTTGCACTAAGTTATTAACGCACAATCTGAAGGGGTACATTATGAGCAATAAACAACTCATTACCAATGTAGGTATAGGACTTGCCGCCGCATCGGCAGGCATGCTAGCAAGAAAAACGCTACAAAAATCGTGGGAAAAGGTGACTAACGAACCCGCCCCAAAAGACAAGGGAAGTGAAAACACTGACCTTAAAGAGGCTGTAACCTGGGCAGTCGTGTCAGGCATTGGTGCCGGTATTGCTAGAATGGCCGTTCAATATGTCATTGACAAACGCCAGTCGAAATAACGTTTTAAATTGATAGCGTTTGAGAGTTTAAGCGTTTACAAAAGGCATCTAATCAAGACCGGCATGTTTATTTGATCAGATGAAAGACGATATAAAACACCCAAGATAAAAACTGTCAATTTTCAGGGCTGAACTTCACTTAATTTGTGTCTCATTCTGTCAGGCAGATGGGTTATGCCTCAACCTCGAAAAAGCCAGATTCGCTAGAAGTCTATTGTGAGCTTGCCGATACCATAGGCTGCTGTATTCGTGATGATAAGGCCGATAGTATCGATAACACTCACAGCCCTATTTTAGAACGACTAGGCTTAGATTCTGCTCAATGGCTAACATCAATCGCGGAGTTCGAAAAACACTTCTGCTACGCAGCAGCGTCCGAAGCAGATAATGAGGGTAGAGCGTAAATGGTGATTGCGTTCAAGCGCCCCACCCATCATCAACGGCTGCGAGGAATAACCAAAGCGAAAGCGTTGTTAAAACGCGCCTGAAACAACCTTAACGAACACATTCCAAGCATATCTTGTAGCCTAGCCCTTGCCTAAAAATGGACGTCATACGCCGCTTCCTTCCTCAACACTCAAGATTCCAGTAAAAATCATCATTCGGTCTGACTTAATGTACGTCAACTCTTCTTGTATGAAATTCCACCTTGAAGTAGATGAAATTTATTAAGTAATTTTAATTATGGCTGTCTTTGTACGTTTTTTTGCTATCTATAAAAGTTTGGCCTTTCAGTGCCGATAGCTTAATTTTCAAACTGTCGGGAGTGCATGGCAATATACGCGCATGGGTGTGCACTTTATCGCTTTGACATTACGCGCTTTCATGTTTACTTAACCAAACAATTGGCGATTTACCTATGGCGCTTGAAATGAGAGAGAAAACACTGGCAACGTGCTACGAGGAAAATGTTGAGAAAGGTTGCTTATAAAACGCGGCGGGCTAGTTTGCGAAAGAAGATTAAAGAAGATGAAGACGAGTAGCTGTTTAATACCTGATTTATAAAATTGTTGGAATTGACGGAATAATGTTAGAAACGTACTCTGAGATCTCTTACGTAATGGAATACTCAGATGAAATCAACCACGAAACTCGCCTCTTTAACACTCTCACTTTGCTTAGCTTCATTATTAGGCTGCGCAGAGCCTGAAACCCTACCGCTCTCCCCCTCTCCTGCTAAAGAATCACAAGAAGCCAACCTTTTGAAAACTGGGCTTGCAGAACGTATTCGTATTGAAGGGCAAGAGGTTGATTTTCAATCTTTGGAACAAAGACAGGCGCATTATAATGTGCCAGGGGTGTCTCTCGCATTGATGAAAAATGGGCAATTAGCTTGGACTATGCAAAGCGGCGTTAAAGACTTAACGACGAAGTTGGTTATTGATGAAGGCACGGTGTTTCAAGCCGGGAGTATTTCAAAACCCGCCTTTGCCGCTGTATTAATGAAATATCGCCAAGATAACCCGCTAGATTTAGATACAGACGTAAACAACTTACTCACCAGCTGGCAACTTCCAGAACATGAATGGACTGCCCAAGAGGTGGTTTCATTACGCAGGCTGTTGAGTCATACCGCTGGCACAACAGTACATGGCTTCCCTGGTTACGCGGCCGGTGAACCGGCTCCTACTTTGCAGCAAGTATTAGAAGGTAAAGCCCCTGCCAATACCGACGCCGTTGTTGTTGATATTCAACCCGGCACGCAGATGCGTTATTCAGGAGGCGGCACTACGCTCGCTCAACTTACCTTGCAAGATGTAGCTAACGAGTCCTTGCCAACTATGTCACAGCGGCTTTTATTTAAACCTTTAGGCATGACGCGCTCTGGCTTCGAACAGCCCATATTATCTGATTTATCAAACAATATGGCTACGCCGTATGACGGTGACGGAGCGCCAATAAAGGGTGGCGCGCATACTTACGCCACACTTGCAGCAGCTGGCATGTGGAGTACACCATCAGACATGCTGAAAATGGCAAGCAGCGTGCGTAGCGCGTACTTAGGGCAAAAAATAGATTGGATATCGCAAGCTACTGCGCAAGAAATGTTAACCAACAATACGCCAACCAATAACGCGCCTAATGTAGGCATAGGCTTTTTTATCAATATGGATGAAGAAGGTGAAATTCTGGGCTTTGGTCATGGTGGCGCAGATGCAGGGTTTATGTCTCAGCTATATGTTGAGCTAGATACCGGCAATGGCTACGCCATTATGACTAACGGTAACAATGGTACGCAGTTGATAAGAGAGCTAGAAATACGTTTAAAAGAAGCGTTAGACGTGGGCTACTCGGAAGCTGAGGCTAAAACATTAGTGCCCATTAGCCAAAAGGAACTAGATAAATACATTGGAACCTATGTGGTAACTAACCCCGTTAATATCGAAATTGTACTGCGGGAAGCAAAAAATGGCTTTGTGCTGAATGCTTTACCTTATATCGAAAATGAAAGGTATTTTCATGAAGGTGAAGGACGATTTTTTGCTAAGAATGGTAGTAGTGTTCATTTTGAAAGCGATGATGAAAACGGGCCGGTTAAGACGCTTGTGATGGATGGTAATATTCGGGGTGTTAGGAAAGAGTTTGAAACTTCGGTTTCTAAGTAAAAAGTGTCTACAAAGTTAGGGGAAGATCATTATTACGAAATTTTAGTTATGGCTGTCTTTGTCAGTTTATTGATGCAAAAGCTATTTGGAAAACGCCGATTATGGCAACGTAACACTTAAACGTTTGTGAAAGAAAAATGAAAACCTGTTGCGCAAACGGGAGTGACCATATATGTCTTTATCATTTCTTTATCGACTGGTGTTATTACCAGACGGTGTCGACTGATTGTTATGACTAAGAGCGACGTACAATTAGGACGAAACACTAAAAGTAGCAATGCCTATGGTATTTTTCCCTCTGTGCTTAGCACTGTATAGCGCCTCATCAGCACTGGATAACATTTGATTTGGTAAATCGGCTAAGGGCAATTGAGCTGGTGTAACACTGACTATCCCAAACGAACAGGATGCATTAAATGAAGAGTTACCTTTGCCAAAACGTGTTTTTGCAATGTTTTTGCGAATACGTTCAACAATGGCCGGGGCAAAGTTTTCATCTTGTTTATCGGAAAATAAGATCACAAATTCATCCCCTCCCAACCGGGCAATACAGTCAGACTGACGGATATTGTCTTTTGTAATTTTAGTTATTTGCGTTAGGAGCGCATCCCCACTAGCGTGACCGTATTGATCGTTTATTTTTTTAAAATCATCTATATCAAATACGCAAACCGATAACCTACTCAACTCACTTCGTGACATTAAGTTGACCGCTTCGGTTAAACGAATTTCCAAATAACTACGAGAGAACGCTTGGGTTAAATGGTCATACATGAGGCGGTTACTTAATACGCGCCTGTCCTCATAAAGCTTATCAATATGCAAGACTAAAACCCACGCAATACAGGAGGTCACTAAAAACGAGCCTATCCAACTCAGCGGCGGTAAATCAATAACTTGGATACCTGTGAATGTATCGCAAAGACCCGTAATCACCCACACTATATTTGCCATCAGCAACAATAAAACGGTGTTCGTATTGCTATTTTCTTTTCTAACGCGCTGGCGATTAAACACCCGCACGAGTATAAAAATACAATAGGCGGCGAGCACTAGTATCCACGCGCCCCACAGTTGGAATAGCGGCCCATATTTTAAGCCAGTGTAGTATTGAGATGTTGAGTAAAAAGCATTACGGAGAAAATATTGATTAGGTACCACGGCCAACAGGGAAAATGCACCACAGATTACATAGCACCACTTCAAAAACGTGGGCGCTTTGTATTGAAAAAACGCAACGTAGAAATGCAGGCTCAACACTATGGTGAACATTGCCGCGATAACGGTCGTTCGATTAGATATACTCAGATAGGTAAGGCTATCGCTTGAGTTGACGAGTACCGCAAAAGCACTGAAAAAAATACCACTCGTCAAAGCTGAAAGAGCGAAAATCAAGTAGTACTGCACCAACTCTTCATGACGAGAGGTTAACCGATAATATAAAATTAAAAAGAAGAAGCTTAGAAGTAAGCAGATACTGGCAGTAATAAATAAGGGGATAGAAAATACTTGAACCATACTACTTTATCATCCCCTCAACTCCGTTGAATTATATACCCTTGCGCCAAAGTGTTTTCTTCGCCACAGGTGAGATAGTAACAGACTGCGCACACCACCATTTTATAAGCATATTAGCAGTAAATGCACCTTGGATGTTTAATCTTTGCAAAACGCATCTACGTCACGAAGAGTATTGATACTTTTGATCTTAATGATTGAAAGTTTTTAGTGGAAAGTGAGTGTTGAAGACTAAGCGATGGATTGGGTGACATGGTCGGCAAATGGCCTAACTTAGTGCTTGAGACAATTTAACTATTCTAATTTTTGAATTTATTTATAATTTTTTACTTAAATATCGGCTACATTACTCAGATATAAGCCTCACTTTTAAGCATGTTGTTTGGCGAATGTTATCGTCATCTTGTCTCAATACCATTTTGCTACTAGGAACCAGTCGTGTTGTATCTTTTCACCGTATTAATGATTACTTGCGGCTGCGTCTTTCTGCTGATCAGTGTTCGCCCTGTTAATCATATCTACAAAACGGATAGCAATTTAGGATGGCTAGTATTAAGCAGCCTAGTCGTATTTTTTGTATTCGGTTACTTTGGTGTTTTCTATTATTTCGTGCAAAAAATGACGATTAATACTGCGGATGTGATTGTTTCGGCAATCATGATGGCGGGTGGCTTTTTTGTATTTTTAGTGACAAGGCTTAGCTTAAAAAGCATGGTGAAACTGAACCAGCTTGCAGCCCAAGAACGCAGTAATTTGTTACATGATCCTTTAACGGGTTTGGCTAACCGAGCGTATTTGATGCAAACCATGCAGGCACATATTGCCAACGAAGAGCCATTTGGCTTATTGATCCTCGACTTAAATCACTTCAAGCAAATTAATGATGGGTTAGGCCATTATTTCGGTGATGTACTGCTTTGTCAGGTAGGACGAAAAATCAGTCAAGACCTGCCAAATACGTGTACCTTGTATCGTTTAGGCAGTGATGAATTTGCCATAGTATCGGCTACGACGACAAGTGAAAGCACAAACCAAATCGACAATATCGCACAGTTGATTCACAGCACGATTGACAAAAATTTCGAGATTGAAAACCACGAGCTTAGCGTTAGCGCGTGTATAGGGGGAACAGATTTCCCTAAACTTGGTCGTTCTCCGGATATACTGCTTGGCCAAGCGAATTTGGCTTTGTATGAAAGTAAGAAAAGCACTAGCCCTTTTACCCATTATTCGCCAGCACTTGAAACAAGTGCAGCTGATAACTTAGATATTGCGACCCGCTTAAAGCAAGCTATTGCGTTGGAAGAGTTTGAACTTTGGTATCAACCTATCATCGACTTATCCGATGGTAGCGTGAAAGGGGCTGAGGCGTTGATTCGCTGGCCCCAATCAGATGGAAGTTATATCGCCCCGGATAAATTCATTAAAATCGCAGAACAAAGCCTGTTAATAACCCAAATAACCCAATGGGTGATGAATATAGTCAAAGAGGATATTCATTTATTCAATCAAACAAACTTGAGCTTATGCGTGCACCTTAACTTGTCGGTTAAAGACCTGCAAAGTTCTTACTTGGTGGATAATATTAACGCGGTATTCAGTCAATGCGATTGGACTAAACATGGCCTGATGTTAGAAGTCACAGAGAGCGCGATGATGACAGATGTAGCGAGGGTCAAAACGACCATGGCGGAGATTGCAAACACAGGGTTGGCCTTCAGTATTGACGACTTTGGTACAGGCTATTCTTCGTTAGCGCTATTGCGCGACTTACCCGTGAACCAGATAAAAATCGACCGCTCTTTTGTGAGTAACATTCTCAAAAGTGAAGATGATTTGGCAATCGTTAAATCGACCATTTATTTAGCGAAACAATTGAGCTGTAGCACTGTTGCTGAAGGGGTTGAGGACGCCCAGACTGGGCAGCTACTTAAGTCACTGGGCTGCGATCACGCCCAAGGCTACTATTATAGTAAGCCGTTAAAAAGAGAATCGTTTCTTGAATTTGCTGATTCTCATCGGGCGGCTACTCAATAAGATCCCATTTCATTCAATTAACTCGCTGGGACAATAAGAATCGATGGGGTCAGAGACCTTGATTCACTACTCTTCTACCCGTTTGCTGCTCAATCTGCTGTTTGAATCGATTTTCACTTAACACCCACGCTTTATATGTTGCATCCCGTATTTCCTGCAATGCCAGTTCAGGTATTTGCTGTTTAAACAGATATTTATAAGCCTGTTTACGTGCTTCTTGATTCGCGCCAAGTGATAGATAACAGTGATGAGGTGACAATAACGCCACGTCTTTATTCAGTGCATTTCCGTGGTAACTTGACCAAGGGTATTCCGCTGGATGCTCCACCATATTAGCCCTTACAGGATTAAGCTCAATATAACGACTCACTAACAAAAAATACTTCTCACTATCGACTAAGGTAGATTTATATCGCCCTTCCCATAACGTCCCTGTACGTTGATAGGTTTTATTAATGTGCATAACATAATACCGTCCCAGAGACTGCATAAGCTGACTGACACCTTTTTCTGTTTCGGGTGTCATGAGAAGATGCACATGGTTGGTCATCAAAACGAAGACATATACTTTCACATGGCACTTTTTTGCGTAGTCTTTGAGTTTATCGAGATAAACCGTGTAACCTTGTTCAGAAAAAAGCAAACCTGACGATTATTGCCACGCTGAACAACATGTTGAGGTATATTCGGTAGATTCAATCTAGGTAATCTCGCCATCCTCGTACCCTAAAATAAAATCTATCCTAAGTGTAGATGATTAAACTTGAATACCATCGTCTCTGACCCCTTTGATTCAATCTCTGCCCCCTTTGATTCACCTTTGATTCAAAGCCCCATTTTAGAACGACTAGGCTTAGATTCAGCTCAACGGCAGCGGAGAATGACCAAAGCGAAAGCGTTGTTAAAACGCGCCTGAAACAACCTTAACGAACACATTCCAAGCATATCTTGTAGCCTGCTCCCTTACGTAAAAATTGACCTTAAACGCCACTTCCGTCCTCCACACTCAAGATTCCAGTAAAACTCTTCAGAAGCGAGACCCCAACATAAAGGAAACGGTCGATTCATATTCGTTGGCAACCTTTTGAATATTTACCTCAAAATCTAACACGATGTTTTCAAAACCATACTGATGCAAGCTAAGGGATGCAGTATCGATTGGCTCGTTACTACCGTATTGGTTGTAAGCCCTACTTAAGTTAATAGCTAACTTATTATTGAGTTTTGTATATGCATATAAACCAATGACGGGTTTGGCGTACACGAATGCTTCGTGCTTGTTAGCGCCCGCACCAACAATGATGTCGCTATACACTCCTAAACCTTGCGTGACTTCACGTGTAAAGCCCAAACCAAACTCCGATTGAACAATGAGCTTGCGTTTTTGCTCACCAGTTAACACACGGTTAATCCCAACATTAAATGAAGATGACCAGTTGCTTACATTTTGTGTAACAGGTACTCGCGACACCATTTGATACAGCATGGCTTTATCCACATAGATATCACCTAAGTTGTCTTGCTCTAAACCAACTCTGAACTCAAAATCTGCCAAGATAAGCTCGGTTTCACCAATCATGCTCCTGTTGTCATCGGCTAGTCTTCTTGCAACAGGAAAGGCGCGAAGCGCCATAAACGAACGACTGTCTTGATGGGTGAAACCTGCGCCAACATAGCCCTCTTGCTGGCGAGTGGAAGGAACGGGGAACTCAGACACGTCTAAAGAAAGGTGTTTGTACTTAGCATCAAACGCTGCAATTTCAGCCGAGTTCTTTTGATATCGCTGTTCTGAAATTGTCTGTGCTGACCTAAAGTACTGATTAAGTGCTTGTGCGTACTTGGTTTCAATAAACGAAAGCGATAATGTTTCTAGCTGCCCTTGGGCTAAATGCTTAGATATAGTAGAAGTGCGTTTACCACCGATATATTCTTCTAGCGTGGTTATTTCCCATTTATTCGAAGGAACAAATTGTGTCGATGCGACAAGAGAGTTGGATTGAGCAAACTTAACAACATCAAGTGGCGTGAGCCAACTAGCAGTCTCGTTTAGCTTATTTGGACGAGCAATATTCACTAGCAACTGAGTGACGCTCGCACAGTTAAATATGTGGAAAAAATAGGCGGGGCTCTGCTGCCCTAACTCCCATATATAATCTTGTACAAAGCTGCGCTGTTGTTCATTGAAATCTAACGTGTATCGCCAAATATTTCTCTGTTCTTCATATAGATAAAACTGCTCAAACTCCTCGTAAGGGGCGACCTTAAATACACCTTCTTTTCCCGTGATCAACGTTTCGTACATAATATGAGGAACGTTCAGTGAGTTTAGCGCTGTAAAAAAAGTAACACCGTGTTTAACGGGAATGCCTTTATCGTTAATTCCATCAAGACGAAGCATGATGTGTCCCATCATCGAACTTGCTGATGTTACATTTTCTGAGGCATAAATTAGCTTGATACTATCGACAGGAACGCTCTCAACAAACCTCCGATATTCTGTGCACTGTTGAATGGGTGATATAGATTCAAATTCAGGTACATAGCGTTTGATCAATCGCAAACGGGCAGGGTAATTACACACGTTTTCCGTATTATCCTGAAAATGCGTAATGGTATTTTGGGCTTCCTCTAAGGGACTTAAAAACGAATTAGCAATATAAACAGATGAGTCGCTTGTTATTGGTCGCCCGTTTTTAAGTTGTAACAACAAATGCCACAAAGGGTCGTTAGCTATTTGCTGTAATGTTTCTCTATCAACTTTTGAGTAGCTAGGTCGGGTAGCTTCACTGGCTATTGAGTTTGTCGTCAAAATCAAAAAAAAGGAAGCAAGAATGCTTCCTTTTAGAATTCGTGGGAGCATGACTTATTTACAAGGAACGCTGACTGAATCTTGGTATTTCCACATTTTGTCTGAGCCGTAATCGGTAGAAGAGCCGAATACACCGCCACTTAGAATGTTGATGAAAAATGCAGATTCAACTTCTTTGTTTAGGCTAATATCAGTACATTTTGCATCGTCAGCAACTAACACTTTATCTTTGTTCTCTTTTTTAACAGTCACAACGCCAGGTACTGTTTGAGACATTCCATCAACGGTAACTGTAGTCGTTTCACCGTTAGTTGTTGTAACGTTTATTTTGTGTGTTTCTTCGGTAAGAATGGTGGCACAACCTGAGGTAAGAATAAGGCTTGCAGCAGCTAGTCCAATTATTTTTTTCATTATATATTCCTTTTTAACTTTGAAAGTCGAATTTTCGACGAGCGGTAATATAATGTTTAAGCTACAAAAATCAAACATAAAAGACAGAAAAGGCATAAACGGTGTCAGAGTCATTTTAAAAGACGGTGTAGAGGTACCCATGATAAAACCCATAAATTTCAACAACGGCTTTGAACTAGCGCCACATCATTTTTAGGGATTAAAGTAAGAATAACGACAGGAATTGATAGGTATTTGGAGCATTAGCATAACCAATAATCTGCTTTAGGGAGAGCAGCAATCAACGGTATTTCATTAAGCACCTCAGGTTCTTAACAGTTCCTTGCATATTCAATCGATAACTAAAATGGGAGCTTATCTTCTTTTACGCTGTTACTTTAAGGGGTGGTCTTTGGCTGTGCTCCTTGCCTTGCTCTGTTAAGTTGCTTTGCCTTCTTTTTATCTCTAACCCACAAAACTGAGCCATTTGTTTTCTTCATTTCAAATAGATCTATCGATTGAAATAGATCGCTTAACTTTTTAAAGCCATAATTTCGTTGGTCAAAGGATGCGTGATTAGAAATATGAGTGCCAATTGGCCCTAGCATAGCCCAGCCATCATCCTCTTCTACGGCTTCGATTGCCTGCCTTAGCAAGTTGATTAGCTTCGTGTCACTTTTAATATTTTTTGCGTGCTTTTGGACGGGTAGTTCTATTTCGGTGTCTTCGTCTAAATAGAGGAAACGAGAGCAACTATTCACGAAAGCTAAGGGAGCTTTACGCTCACCAAAACCAATCACGAACTTTCCATCTGCTAATGTACGCGTCACTAGCGGAGTAAAGTCACAATCGGAAGATACTAGGCAAATAACATCGATATCTTTTGTATAAAGGACATCCATAACATCAATTACCAATGCCATATCTGTGGCATTTTTACCCTTGGTAAGATCAAATTGTTGAATTGGTTGTATTGCAAATTCATGAAGAACATCTTCCCAAGACTGCAAATTCTGATTTTTCCAGTTTCCGTATGCCTTACGAATATTGACAACGCCATATCTAGCCAACTCAGATAGAACCTTATCTATCTTTTTGGCTGGAGCATTATCAGCATCGATAAATACTGCAATTTTTTCTTTATCCTTCATGGAGGCTTCCTTGCAACTAGCGCTCAACTGCGGCTTTTGACCCTTGGTTTAAAATGGAACGAACAAACAGTGCCTAGGGGTTAGCGTCCCAGCGAGCTTCGACGTAATTTAATAATTAATTTTTTGACTTGAAGCCACAAATTGATGGTAAATTTACTTAACAAGTTACCAGCTAAATTGAGCACAGACAATGGCTTACGGCATTGGAAACAACATGTAAAAACAACCATGCTAAGACCGTACTCTTTTCAGCCGCCGTTTCGAATTAGCAATGTTTTGTTTTTCTAAGGGTCGTAGCAAACGCGACGGCCAAGGTGACGAAGCTTAGAGTTGGATGTTAAAGCCTCTTGTCCAACTCACCCACCATAATCAAAATGCAAAAAAAAGCGAGCCAAATGGCTCGCTTGAAAACTCGATCTACCTATAACAGCAGAGCTGCTAAATGTCATGGTCGAATAAAGTTTGTGAGTAGTTTTGCTAATAATAGTCATCCCTTGGATCATGATATGGGTCAAAACCATCTTCGTGAATTACCCTCTTGATAAACGCAATATCAGTAAACTCTTCACTTCTATAAACCAGCCAACTAAATAACCTTACAATGCTGTGAATTTCCGGCCGATTTTCACCTCTCCATGATAATAGGTGCTGCATTATCAACCGAGGACCATCATCAAGTTCATATAGTCTACTTTTTACGTTGGAAGGTAATCCTGATAGCTGTCGTAATTCAGTTACATCTTTTATGTCGTTTAACTCAAAAGGCATTTCTCCAAAAAACACGTTATAAGCAAAAATGCCAAAAGCCCAAGTATCATAATTTTTTGTCGCTGAACCATGTTCCAAAAAGTCTGGAGGCATAGAAACGAATGAAGTCAATAAACGCTTATTGTTATCATGAAAAACTAACTGCTCATCAACATCTCGTTCAATGCCGTAAATATGCGCATTTTCAAGGTCATCGGATTGACAATTACCTAGATCTAAAAATTTAACTCTTGGATCATTTTCGGTTCTGTCACGGTCATACTTAGACATCTCAAAGTCATCTAATAGTAAGATATTACTTGGGTGAAGGTCTCTATGTACATAGCCTGTTTGACTGAAGTAACTTAAACCAGATGCAATTCGATGAAGAAACTCATATTTTTCTTCAATTGAATAATCTTTTGTTGAAATATGTGACAATAATGAGCCTTCTTCATATTTATAACCAAAACAAAGAACCATACCTGAATGATACTCTTTTAAATTAAGTGCTATCTTAGGCAGAGGATAGCTGCTTACTGGCCCTATGAAGTACTTTGGATCTCTTGATGGGTTATCACCAAAGTCCATATTCAATTTATTATCCTTGAGTACTGAATACTCAAGTTTAAAGCGCTCTAACTCAAATTTATTTCTTGGAGAAATTAAAAACTTAACGACTATTTTATTATTACCTTTTACATAAACACTGCTTAACGCAGAGCCACCTCCTAAAGATTCTAAAAATTCATAACCGTCTATTTTGAGTAATCCCAAAGACGACAAAAGTTCATAGTTATTATCAGCCAACATTCTTAACCTTATACTTTTCGCAAAATAGCATAACTTCTCCAGCAAAGTCAGAAGGTATCTCTTCGACATTTCTAGCCACTCGATAATCGAATCCGTTAAGCTTTTCCGCAATATCAAAATTGGAGTCGCAACTACTAGTAAATTCATCTGTTGGGATAAGATCCAAAAAATCATCTACTTCAAGACAGTATATTAGTGAGTTGTTTTCACCCACCAAGCTTATTTCCAGAAGCGACCCACCTGACTCGAAATGATTTGAAGCATGTTCTTTGCAAGGAGTACAAAAAACGGTCTGGCTTCTAGCACTTATTCCAAATCTTTCTTTAAACCAAGTATCTGCGGACTCGTGAATATTGCGAGGTGTAGTTTTTGGCATTCTAGGTCTTTTTAAATTTTCATTTTGATAAATACCATCTTCCAAAAAATGGCTTGTACCTCTGTATAAATGATTCATTTCTCTCCTGTTTGAAGTAATTTTAAGATCCATTTAAGCAATATATTTATCCTCTATTTCCGTAGCTCCATTCGCTAAGGAGCTACTGTTACATTGGGCCTAGAAATCACTTAGCATTATTTACTTCTTCGTTAGTCTTCAACTATTATTATTCAGCCAACTTTTCGTATCTGCTATATCAAATGCTCTACTACCATAGCCAATGTTTAATAAGTCATTCGGTAAAATTTATCAAACTTTTCGATACTTTTTTCTACAGCTGAAGCTGCCAAATCAGACTCACTAGGTAACGGCTTAGCATTTAACATGAACAAAAATCGTTTTACCTCTCCCACATTGTTTTTTTCAACTTCAATCACTCCACCAAATGCCCCTACTTCAAACCCATGTTTGTTCAACAGCGCCACCAAAGTATTAATAGGTTGCCCATCCAAGTAAAAATGCATGTGGTTTTACCATGCTGTACAACACAAATTTCAGCTAAATTAGCTTGCTGGAAATAGTAAACCGCCTCATCGAAAAGAACTTTAGCCTGAGGATCTATAAAATCGACTTTATGTTCACCAACTGAAATTCTATAACCTCCTTCAGTGAGGATTTGAAACATTTCTTGTCGTACACGGTTTGTAGTAGCATAGTTAATTAAGCATCGACAACCAATGGGGAAGAACAATTAAAATTGTGAATGGCGCCTGCTAAAAATCAAAAAGTTAAAAGCTTATTTTTTTCAATCAAAATTGTGAACAAATCTGATCTTGGCATTAAGGCCTATTTCCTCAAGTTCTATAACCAACCAGCGCTTCTGTTTAGAAGCAACACCTTAAATCGACTGAATGAAGAACTACTGCTATTGAATCTAGATTTCACCTACTTCCTGATGCCCCTCAAATAAATAGCTTAATCTAGTTAATGCTTCATCTGACAACTCCTGAGTAATTAATAGAGTTAAATTATGTTTAGCTCTAGAACAGGCAACATAAAAAAGGTTGCGATTTCTTTCAAAGCTATCTTTTTTATTATCAGGATAACCATTCTCCATAAACTCAAACAGTTGATTCCAGTTGTATTGGTTCCAACCTCGCCCTAGCACGACAAGTACATTATCGAACTCAGCGCCTTTTACGCCATGTTTCGTAGAAAATGGTGTCTTCTCTTCGATAAATTTAGACAGCTGTATAACTTGTAGATATGGGATTGCTCTTAGAGAGGTTATCTTCCTGAGGAATCTCTTACTCTTATCATCCAAATCATCTATATCTTCAGCTCTTAACTCTTGAAATCTGCCTTCCAACTGAGCTATTTTGTTAGACAGACGGGGTTTGTCAATATCTGAAAGGTAATCTAATAGATCTCCAATTGTTCCTCTCAACCGTATCTCATTTATCCTAGTTAAGTTCTCAACCCATAGTCGCTTATCGTTTTGACAATGCAGCTGGGGGAATTTCTGATTAATTACTTGAAATAAATCACCATACTTTCGCGCTTCAAAAAAGGCTGACATTGGCTCAATGACATCGACTAAATATTTAATGTATGGGTCACTTTTTTTCAAATAGTCTTCTGGGTAATCAAAGCAGTCGGCAAGCTCCTTATAGCCTTGTTTAGTCGCAAGCGCGTTATTTGTAAGCATTAATACTTTTGTGCTCTCTGAGTCAAAGTCCCATCCTTTGGCTTCCATAAGGCTTTTCACATCTTCAAAATACTTATGTGCTATTTCTTCAGGTAGATCACCTTTCCAATGTCCACCAGTTCGACGTTCTCCTTCCCAAGAATTGGAGTGATATACAAAAACTTCTCCACCGGACTCAGGGGCAGACTCATGCTGAAGCAGCTCAGGCCGCATTTTATTCAAACATTTAACGATATTACTATCTGAGCGGAAATTTGCATTTTTTCCTATTTCTACAATTTTGTTTCGTGAGCTTTCAATTAAGCCACATGCGGCACTACCATAGATTTTTTGCCAATGATCTCCAAAAAGGCCAATCAAAATACCAGCATCATTATCAATAAGATTATCTACAATTGAAGTCGCTAAACCAATATTAGTATCTTGATACTCATCGATGAAAATAAAAGGGAACTGAGCTTTGAGAAGTGATTGGAACTTCGAGTTGCTTAATAAAGATGCCATTAATTTTATGACGTCGTCGTGATGCAACTCTATGGTTGCTTGGTCAATTTTTGGAAAGCCTAAATCATAGATAACCTTTTGATTATTTATTCCGCCCGCTTCAGCAATACGGTCTGCCCACCTATCACTTAACTCAGGTATTAGAATTCGAATATGTGCTTGGAATTGTTTTATAAAGCTCCAACTAAATGCGTGTATAGTATCTGCTAAAATTATAGGGTGGTTATCTGTTCTTTCTCGTATTTCGTTCTTAGCAACATTGGTGTACGTGATACAAGCTATTTTCTGGTCTTTTTTTGAAAGCTCTACGGATTGGCTGTCAATTAGGTATTTCAAAGCCTTTATAAGTGAGTAAGTTTTACCAGCACCTGCACCTGCTTCTAAACGAAAGCATCTGCCATCTCTGATTGCGGTATACATATCATCTAAAGCTTGCACTGATGCTTGCTCAGCTGGACTAACTTCAGACATTATCATCATCCTCAGTTGCTTCCACTGCGATCTCTACGTCTGTATCAGCAACGAGAGGCTTAGTTTCCAGTACAGATGTATTGCAATCCAGCCAAACTAGTCCTTCAGCAATATATTTTGGCACATTCCATTCAGTTTCATCTATGGAGTATTTGATCGCAAAATTAGCTTTGCTTCCCTTGCCAATTGATTCTGCTATTTCATATGCGGAGGATTCTATATCCACCTCTTCATCCCCAACAAGGTCATCAAAAGCCTCTCTATTTGCTAATACAAAAGCATCTTCAAAGCTTCTAGCACACGCTTCACGATCCAATTCAGGAGTTTGATAAGCGATTCTTCGATAGCCTTTTGTTTTTTCAATATCAGTTTTGTTTTTTAATTCATCTAAAACTGGTCTTTCGCCTTCACTAAACCACCTGTTCAGGCCGCTGTTTGATGAGTGTGTACCTTGGCTAGCAGGGCATGCTGGATAAGTAACGCGCTTACCACTTTCATCTCTTCTAACAGAATCAAGGTCTGTAATAACCAAAGTTTTAAGCTCTAGAAAGTCAATAAATTTATAGAAATGATGAGCATATGCACCTCCGACTTCAACAACTGAAAGATACTTACTTCTGAGCGAGGTTCCTTCACTCCCATCTACCTTTTTGATTATTTCGGGTAATATGATCCTCTCCGTAGCTCCTTCGATTAACATTGCCTTATCTGCAAAGTACAAATCACATTTAGTCAGTGTCAAATACTTGTGTAGAAATTCTTTATCTTCTTGCAGATCTGCGGCCGAAAACTCTGCTCCTAAATCCTTTATTTGGGTAAAGCCAGGAGTTTTCGCTAGAAAATACCTTACTTTGCTAAAGTCAGCTTCATTAGCAATACTTGCTGAATGTGTACTTATAACAAACTGGATAGGCCAAGCTACTCCCTCATTGAAGCTCTTTTCAAACTCAGAAACTATCCCGTCCAGTTGTCGAACAAATACCTCTTGCATCTGGGGATGTAAATGCGCTTCAGGTTCTTCGATGAATATGATGTGGGATTTCGGCGCTGTTTCTTCAGCTTGATAAGCTCTAAAAAACTCATAGATACGAAAAAGAATAAAGATAAGGTTTCTAAAGCCAAGGCCATTGTATGTTTCAGGCAGGGTAAAATGGTCATCTTTCCGGTAGTAGACCTTAGTATTGCTCTCAAGTAGTGATTTTACATTCAACTCAGTCGACGCACTCAAATTTGGATCTTGTAAACCAGGATATCCAAAAATTGTTAGCGTGGGTAAAAGTTGCTCTACCTTCCCTTGGAAGTCCGTATCAACTCTTGTTTGCAACTCTTCTACGACTTCATTAATTTCTCCTGATAACGCTTTAAATGTTTCAGGTGCACCTGCATTAGATGAACTGTTAAAGATGTTACCTAATGATTTACCTAAAACATCCCGCTCATTGTGAGTTTCATCATCCAAACCACGTTGGGCATTGATGACTTCTGCGCGTATCAACCGTTTTATTTTATTAAAATCTAACTCTACTCTGTTATCAGAGTTGTTAGGTTCGATCGCGTACAGCACAGATTCAAAGTTGAGGCTGATTGACTCTTTCAGTGCTTTGAAATAGCTTGTTCGATCACTTAAATCTAAACCACTAAACAGGCTGTTAATCGCCCCATTTTTAACTTGGTACGAAGCTAGTATCCTCGTTTCGTATAAATCCTCATCAAGATCGATAATAAAGTCACCAAGTACTCCATAAGCATCGGCATCATCGCGATAATCAACCAATAATTCTAATTCAATAGTAGGAATTTGTGGCCGAATTTCTTGCTCATCAACTCCCTTCTGAAAAGCAACCAACGCATTTTCAAACTCACTTAAAGATAATTGATTAAAATCCTCATATTTTAATCTTGGTGACGGACCTGCTAAAAAGCTTCTAAATATTTCTGTAACCGAGGTCTTACCGGTATTGTTTCTTCCAACAATTAACGTAGATCTTTTATCCAATGTCATTTGGACATCTTTTAATAATCGGTAATTTCTGATGCGCACTTCTTTAATTAACATTTGATATCCCTATTCTTTTCGTTATCTAAATTACTAATCAGGTTACAAAGACGCTCTAAACACATCTATTCCAATAACTAATTTTTGCTGAAATTTCATAGTAATACGCTTTCATGCAAAAGACTATACTCAGGATTTTTAAGGAATGCCCAGTAGAAAGCTGCTTTTAATGTTTAGCAATAATCTTAAACCTAACCTTCAAATAACCGTTAATGGAGATAAATCCAAGCGTCATCCTAAACACCACTCCTCCTTCTACTTCTCGGTATCGCAGCAGGCAGAACGCTATAAAGCCACTCTTTATCATGCTTGAAAAGCCAGCTGTAGCTTGCTCTGCACTCACGCTGAGAGTCACCGCGATAATATTCGGGGTGCTCTGACAAGGCCCGCAGAATAGTCTGCTGGTGTTTATTGCACTGCGCATTAAAACGCATCTGATTTAAATGGTGTTCTTAGTTCATACCTAACTTTTCCACCTTCAGTAATACCCAACCTTGCCTCACTAATTGCTGGGCGGCTGATATAACGGCAAAGCCTATCTATTTCAGCGAAAATAGATGACTGCCCCATAGTTTAAATTCAAATAACCATCCGAAAAAAAACAAAAGGCGATTCATATTGACCGGCTCATCAATAAGACAATGAATTTCAGATACTTGTTATTTTAGTGGCAGAACGTTATTAATAGGTCTGTTTATCTTTCATAGTTTGCATTTACCACGGTATCCAATTTTGAGAATAGATATTGCCCAAAAGCGAATAAAAGCCTGTCTGGACGATAAAAGTACCAGACTCGACTTGTCTAATCTGGGGCTAACTATCTTACCCAGCGAGATAGGTCAACTTAATCATCTTCAGTATCTTAACATTCGTGCTAACAGGCTGACTGACATTAAAGAAGTTGCCAAGCTAACTGCGCTGACTGAATTGGTTTGCATTGGCAACCAACTTCAAAATCTACTGGGTGTTGATGCGCTTACTGGTTTGACTAAGCTTATTTGCTCAGCAAACCAACTCACTTGCCTTCAAGCGATCACCGGTAATGTAGATTTGGAATATCTTGATTGTGGTGACAACAGACTGGCAAAAATTGAAGAGGTAAGTGAGCTTCCCGCTTTAATTACGCTGAATTGCTCGGAAAATAATCTCAAAAGTTTAAAGGGAATTGAAGCGCTAAATAAAATGACTAGCCTGAATTGCTGTAATAATGATTTGATTAGTCTTGAAGGAATTGGCGAACTAACTTCATTAATTAGCTTGTGCTTCGTTAACAACCCTATTCGGCATGTACCACACTCGATTTTGAATAATACTTGGGAGACAGTTAGAGCTTACTATCATGATATCGCACAGTGCGGATATTTAATAAATAACCGCCACAAGATGCTTTTGCTTGGTAACGGCCGGGTGGGTAAAACCACCTTGGCACATGCATTAAAAGATAATACACCACAAAAAGGCAAACCGAGGAAAGAGTCAACTATTGGCATAGCTTTGCTTGACTGGCCGTTAACCGATGATGACGGCAATAATTGGAAAGTGCGTGTTTGGGACTTTGGCGGACAGGAGCTTTATCACGCCACTCACCGGCTTTTTCAGTCTCAGTCAGCCATTTATTGTGTACTTTGGACGGAGAATCCCTCCGAACAAGACACACAATTTGATCATACACTGCGTTATTGGTTGGACTTAATTCACGACAACAATTCGGATTCTCCGGTCGTAGTGATCAAAAGTAAGTGTGATATAAGTCGCAATATGGGACCTCATAATAAAGCGCTTGAAGACGACCTTTATTGCAATCTGTCACCCATTAGCGTGAGTGCTTGGGATGGCACTAATATGCCTATTCTGAGAACGACAATTCAAACCTTGATAAATCGTCAAGCAAGCTTACAAATTAGAATCCCTACATCTTGGGGCGAAGTAAGAACAAAGCTTGATACTTTAGGCACCACGATTTCCAAACAACAATTTGAAGCATTGTGCATCGAATACGAAATACTGGATGCCGAAGCGCTACTCACCTACTTGCATCAATGTGGCGATGTGTTTTATCGCGATAACCATTTCAATGACACTATATTCATTGACCAAAATTGGGCATTAACTGCTATTTATCGGTTGTACGAAATCTCAGAAAAAATGGGGAATCCAAGAACCTGGATTGAAAGAAATTGCGGTCTTGTCAGTGGTAGTGAATTACAACAGATATTTCCTGATTATAAACCACACGAAGTTCAATTATTTATTGGCTTTATGCTTCAAGCGCAAATGTTGTTTTCAATCCGTCCGTCACACTTTTTGTTTTGCGACCAGATCTATGTTATGCCAGCGCTGCTACCAGCCCAAAGACCCAAAGGTGTGCCAGACGTCACAACGGCTTCCATGCAGTACCGATTAAGTTATCCATGGTTGCATAGATTAGCTATTGAACGAATAATCATCGCATGTCATCACTTATCATCCAAAAGTCATTGGTGGCGAGATGGTATTGGAATTGAGATCGATAAATCACTTCAATGCAGCATATTTTCCGATTCCAAATCAAGCACGTTGACCATTGCATTTTGGGGTTTGGAAAGTGAAATAGCGAAATCTTTGGCAAGGGTGATAAAAACCATCGAAAATACCAAAGTAGCCTCTCCCATCAGTGAAGAAATGTGGCTTAATAGTAAGGGTTGGTGCGAAGTCAGTGATATCAAACGTTTTGCAGTGGTAAGTGAAGACATAGTCGATAAGCGCGGCAATACTCATCCAGGGCTAGCTTATTACATGATGTTGGGTATTGAGTGTGCTGCCATTAGTGAAGCACCGCCCATCAAGCACACCAATATATTTACAGAGGTTTATATGAATTTCGAACAAAAAAATGTAGTCGGCAATTTGATTGAAGGGAACGTGACTAACTCTACGGTGACATGCGATATTAAAGTTGGGCAAACACCTCAAGAGCTTGACAATACACTTCAAAACCTTGAGGCGTTAATCAGCAAGTTGGAAAAAGCGGAATTTCAAGGCAAGAGAAAATACCTTGGTCAACTCGATACAATTCAGGAAGAACTGCAAAAGCCAAAACCTAAACTGACGTACGTTGAAGAACTACTTAAAAACTTTTCCGACATTATGAACAATTTAGAGAAGGGGCAAGCACTTTACAAAAGAGTCTCAGAATTTTTGATCGGTTGCGGTGTGACTTTTTAGAAACAGTGTGCCCAGCAATAGCCGAGCACAGCAATCCAGATGTCGTTACCTTAGTATGGCTGAATCAACGAAAACGTTTGACGATCAGCCAATGTTGACTAGTTGAACAATTTCACCAAATATTTACTGCACCCAAGGTACAGTGAATCCAAAAAATTACCGAACTTCTGCATCCCTTTAGATGCCTTAATCATAGGCCTCTTCCATGAAATATTTCTTTCTATCATGGAAATTAATCAGTCCTTTTTCGACTGTTCATCGTGACAGTAAAACTATAGTTAAAGGTTACCTATCAATGTCCGCTTTAATTGGTTACGATCTGTTGTTATCATTTCAGGCTGACGGGTAGCAAAACGTACACAGCAGCCGACAAAACACTAGCACTCAAAGGTATAAATTTGCACAAAAAAGCGAGCCAAATGGCTCGCTTTTACAAATAATTCAGTACTAGAAGTAACGGTGCTAGCTCAAAAACAACCTACTCCCCTACCCCTCAATATAACTCTCTATACTAGGGCAAGAACAAATCAAATTACGGTCACCAAACACATCATCAATGCGGTTAACCGACGGCCAGAATTTGTTTCTGTGTACTTCTGGTACTGGGTACGCCGCTAAGTTGCGGTCGTAGCTGCGGTTCCAGTCGCTGTCACAAATATCGGCTAGCGTATGTGGTGCATTGTGTAACGGGTTGTCGGTGGCATCCCACTCGCCGCTTTCTACTTTCGCCACTTCTTGGCGAATGCTTATCATGGCGTTCACGAAGCGGTCTAGCTCGTATTTCGCTTCCGATTCAGTCGGCTCAATCATTAGCGTGCCGGCTACTGGGAAGCTCATGGTTGGCGCGTGGAAACCGTAGTCATTCAAGCGTTTTGCTATGTCTACTTCGGTTACACCGCTGGCTTCTTTTAATGGGCGTAAGTCAATAATACATTCATGCGCTACGCGGCCGTTTCGGCCTTTGTACAATACGTTGTAGTGCCCTTCTAACGCCTTGGCTACATAGTTGGCGTTAAGTATGGCTACTTCGGTTGCCTTACGTAGGCCAGCCGAGCCCATCATCTTAATGTACATGTAGCTTATTGGCAGAATAGACGCACTGCCCCATGGTGCTGCTGAAACCGCACCGCAGTCTTTACCTGCTGTTTCAATATTCACTACCGTGTGGTTTGGCAAGAAAGGCGCTAGGTGCGACTTAACACCAATTGGCCCCATACCTGGGCCGCCACCACCGTGTGGAATACAGAAGGTTTTGTGTAAGTTTAAGTGCGATACGTCTGAGCCAATATAACCAGGTGACGTAATGCCCACCTGCGCGTTCATGTTCGCGCCATCCATATACACTTGGCCGCCGTACTGGTGCACAATTTCACACATTTCACGAATAGTTTCTTCGTACACGCCGTGGGTAGATGGGTAAGTGATCATAGCGCACGATAAATTATCGCCCACTTCTTCGGCTTTCTTGCGAAGGTCGTCTAAATCTACGTTACCGTTGTTGTCACACTTCACTACCACTACGTTTAGGCTAACCATTTGTGCCGAAGCTGGGTTAGTACCGTGTGCTGAACTTGGAATTAAGCATACGTTTCTGTGCCCTTCACCGCGGCTTTCATGGTAACGCTGAATGGCCAACAAGCCTGCGTATTCACCCTGTGCGCCTGAGTTAGGTTGCATAGAAAGGTTGTCGTACCCGGTTACGTTAATTAACCACTCGGCTAGCTCGGCAATCATTTCTTGATAGCCTTGTGCTTGATTCAGTGGTGCAAACGGGTGAATTTGGCCGAACTCTGCCCACGTTACGGGTATCATTTCCGCTGTAGCGTTTAGCTTCATGGTGCATGAACCCAATGAAATCATTGAGTGGTTCAAAGCTAAATCTTTATTCTCTAGGCTTTTAATATAACGCAGCATTTCAGTTTCTGAATGGTACTGGTTAAACACTTCGTGCGTAAGAATATCGCTAGTGCGTAATAAGTTTTCTGGAATGGCGCTAGCTGGCTGCGTGGTTACATCAGCATCTAGTGCTTCTACGCTTAGGCCGTGGTCGCTGCCTAGAATAACGTTAAACAAGGTAGCAATGTCTTCACGGGTAGTGGTTTCATCAATTGAAACCCCAACTGCGCCGTCTAAATCGGCACGTAGGTTTAGGCCGTGTTCGTAGCCTTTGTTTAGTACAGCGTCTTTGTTATCTACCAATACGGTTAAAGTATCGAAGTAGGTGCTGTGCTTAAGGGCTACACCCTTGTTTGTTAGCCCTGTCGCTAAAATATTGGTTAAGCGGTGTATGCGCTGAGCAATGGTTTTTAAGCCTTTAGGGCCGTGGTATACGGCGTAAAAGCTGGCCATGTTAGCTAGCAGTACTTGCGCGGTACAAATGTTCGAGTTGGCTTTTTCGCGGCGTATATGTTGCTCACGCGTTTGCAATGCCATGCGTAGTGCTGGGCGGCCACGGGTGTCCTTACTTACGCCAATAATACGGCCAGGTAATGAACGCTTGTAGCTGTCGCGTGTTGCGAAGAAGGCAGCATGTGGACCGCCGTAGCCCATTGGTACACCAAAGCGCTGTGCGCTGCCTAAGGCAACGTCTGCGCCTAGTTCACCGGGCGATTTTAATAACACCAAACTCATTAGGTCGGCGGCTACTGCCACTATGCCTTTTTTGGCTTGTACCGCGGCAATAATGTCTGAAATGTCGGTTACTTCACCGGTAGTGCTTGGGTATTGCAGTAACGCACCAAATACATCGTGATCGGCAGCTTCGCTTGCAGGGCCGGTAATAATACCAAAACCAAACATTTCAGCGCGTGTGGCTACAACGTCGTGTGTTTGTGGGTGTACGTCATCAGCAATAAAGTAACTGCTGGCTTTTTTGTTTTTAGATACACGCTTAGCTAACGCCATGGCTTCAGCGGCGGCGGTGCCTTCATCAAGTAATGAAGCAGACGCTAGCTCTAAGCCGGTTAAATCGATGGTTAACTGTTGGAAGTTAAGAATGGCTTCTAAACGGCCTTGGGCAATTTCTGGCTGATACGGGGTGTAGGCGGTGTACCAACCTGGGTTTTCCAATACATTGCGCAAAATAACGTTAGGTACGTGGGTGTCGTAATAGCCCATACCAATGAAAGACCGGTTCACTACGTTTTTGCCAGCAACTGCTTTTAATGCGGCTAGTGCATCTACTTCGGTTGCCCCTTCGCCTACTTTTAGCGGCTCGGGTAGCGCTATGCCAGCCGGTACGGTTTGCGCAATTAAATCGTCTAACGATGTTGCGTCAATGGCCGACAGCATTTGTTGAATTTCTTCTTCGCCTGGGCCTACGTGGCGGCGAATGAATGCGTCTTTTTGCTCTAGTTGAGCTAATGTAGGGGAAGTATTCGACATAACGTTGTTAAGCACTCGCAATGTATTGCCCCGAAAGGCAGGATAAAACACAAATAAAAACGTAAAGATAAAAAGGGGCCAATTAGAAGCCCCTTTTTAATTATTACTGGTTACTACGCTCCGGTTTAGAAGCAACTAACGAATTATTCTTCGTCAATGCTGTTTTCATAACCTTCAGCGTCTAACAAGCCTTCAACTTCTTCGGCATCATCTGCTTTAATTTTGAATAACCAGCCATCGCCGTAAGGGTCTGAGTTTACAAGCTCTGGTGAATCTTCTAGGTCTTCATTAACGCCAACGACTTCGCCGCTAATAGGCGCGTAAACGTCTGAAGCCGCTTTTACCGATTCAGCAACAGCGATATCGTCGCCAGTACTTACTGTATCGCCAACGTCTGGCAGTTCTACAAATACCATATCGCCAAGCAAGCCTTGAGCGTGCTCAGAAATACCTACTGTGAAAACACCGTCGCCGTCTGGACGAACCCATTCGTGGGTAGATGCGTAACGTAAATCTGTTGGAATGTTGCTCATAATCGTTCCTGTTATTCTCTGTTAACTTATAAAACACTTTTTCCGTTGCGAACAAAGGAGGGCTTAACCACTTTTACTGTAACCCACTTTTTGCGCATTTCCACCTCAACAGTTTCGCCAACATCTGAAGGTACTCGTGCTAACGCAACAGAGTGGCCTAATGTAGGTGAAAATGTACCCGAGGTAATAATGCCTTCGCCGCTTTCGGTTCTAATTTTTTGACCGTGGCGCAACACGCCTTTATCTGTCATCACTAAGCCAACTAACTTGTCGGTACCGGCTTCACGCTGTGCTTCTAGTGCGCTGCGGCCAACAAAATTACGGTCGCTTGGTTCCCACGTAATGGTCCAGCCCATGTTAGCGGCTAGTGGCGATACGGTTTCATCCATATCTTGGCCGTACAAGTTCATGCCTGCTTCTAAACGAAGGGTGTCACGTGCACCTAAACCGCAAGGCTTAACGCCTGCGTCTAGCAAGTCTTGCCAGAAGCCAGCGGCTTCACTAGTAGGCACCATAATTTCGTAGCCTGCTTCACCGGTGTAACCCGTAGTAGCAATAAATAAATCTTCAGCTTGTACGCCAAAGAATGGCTTCATGCCTGCAACCGCTTCTTTTTGCGCGGCGCTGAAAAGCGTTGCGGCTTTTTCTTTGGCGTTAGGGCCTTGCACGGCAATCATGGCGAATTCTGGGCGTTCGGTAATAGATACGTCGAAACCTTCGGCGTTGCTATTAAGCCAGTTCATGTCTTTTTCGCGTGTGGCTGAATTTACTACTAGGCGATAGTTAGTTTCATCGAAGTAATACACGATTAAATCGTCTACCACGCCGCCTTCTTCATTAAGCATGCCGCTGTATAGCGCTTTGCCTTTTACTTGAAGTTTGGCCACGTCGTTGGCAAGAAGGTGTTGAAGGTATGCTTTGGCTTGTGTGCCTTTTACATCAACAATGGTCATGTGCGACACGTCGAACATGCCTGCATCTTGGCGAACTGCGTGATGCTCTTCTATTTGAGAACCATAGTTAATTGGCATATCCCAGCCAAAGAAATCAACCATTTTGGCACCAGATTCTAGGTGCTTGGCATGTAGGGCGGTGGTGTTAGACATTCCACTTTCTCTTAGGTAAGGGTAGAAAACACCACCGAGTATAGTGAGTGAAATAAGGCGCAACAAATTGAAAATTCTTATCAATACATTTATAAAGGTAATGTATACGATTTACTACATCAGGAATTCAAATCTTAATGAAGCAGCTATCGCTAGATAATTTGCGCACTTTTGTGAGTGTTATAGAGCTTGGCGGCTATGCCAAAGCCGGTGAATTTGTGGGCCGTTCTCAGCCTGCTATTAGTTTGCAAATAAAAAAACTAGAATCCCAGCTAGAGCGAAAGCTGTTTACCAAAGTAGGTCAACGGCACTTACCTAGCGCCGATGGCAATTGGCTTTACCCTAAAGCCAAGGAACTACTAGAGCTTAACGACAACATATTTAGAAGCCTAATTCCTGCGCCGTTAAGTGGCCGTTTGCGTTTGGGTATTCCCAACGAATTTGCATCAACCTTACTGCCTGGGCTTATTGGTGAATTTTCAAAGCGCTACCCTGATGTGTCGCTAGAGGTAACATCATCACTTAGCCGCGATTTACTGCACCCCAGCCAACGCGATCATTTCGATTTAATTTTAGCGCTGGTAAACCCTAGTGAAGATACCGAAGGGGAAGTGGTACTTGAAGATGAAGTAGTATGGGTAGGTGATGCCACCCGCCCATTTGTAGGCGACAGTATTCCGTTGGTGCTTGCCCCTGATGGCTGCATGTACCGAAGCCGGGTAATAGAGCAATTAAAACAGCAAACCTTTGCGTGGAAAATTACCTATACCAACGCCGATTTAGGCGGCTTGGTGGCGGCTATTCAACAAGGCTTAGGCATTACCGCCCTTGCCCGCTCTAGTTTGCCGCAAAACTTATCACCCCTTAACCACCCCAAACTCCCTAAACTAGGCAGAGTAAATATTTGCCTATTCAACCAAGACACCCAACACCCGGTTATTAGTAAAACGTTGGCGGAGTTTATAACCTCGCGACTCAAAGACAGTGCATAAGCGCTAACGCTAAACGCCGCGGCTTTCATACTTTTGAAAACCGCAGATATTGGCGTTTAAAAGCCGACGCACTGTTAGGCGTTAGCTACGAGATAGCTACGAGATAGCTACTAGATAACTGCTGAATACCAGGCCACATGCCAGAAACTAGCCCACCGTCACCTTGCTTTACGCTCTTAAAGGCACCAACTTACCCAAGGGTTTCTCAATACTTTCTGGTGGTTCGGTAAAGTAAACCGGCGCTTTGTCGGTCATGTATAAACAGTCTTCTAGGCGCACACCGAATTTGCCTGGTATGTATAAGCCGGGTTCATTTGAAAAGCACATGCCTTTGTTAAGTGGTGTGGTTTCGCCGCGCACAAAGTTCACGCTTTCGTGGCCTTCCATACCAATGCCGTGGCCTGTACGGTGGCTTAAGCCTGGCAACGCGTAGTCTTTGTCGTAGCCTTGGGTAACATAATATTTGCGAACCGCATCATCTACTTTGCCTGCTGGCGTACCAATTTTAGCCGCAGAAAACGCTACGTTTTGGCCTTCACGCACGGTATTCCAAACATCTACCACCTGCTGTGATGCTTTACCAAATACCAATGTACGGCTAATGTCCGACTGATACCCATGTACGCTGCAGCCGCTGTCTAACAATATTACCGAGCCTTCACTAATGGTTTGTTTGGCATTGGTGCCGTGCGGGTACGCACTGGCGTCGTTGAACAATGCCAAGCACCATGCGCCGCTACCGCCCAATTGTTGCTGTGCGCTATTCATTAAACTTTTCACTTGGGCTTGGCTCATGCCAATTTCAAGCTTGCTGAATACATACTCGTAAGCACGAAGGGTAACTTCGTTGGCTTTATGCATAAGGGTAAGTTCAGCCGCCGTTTTATACATTCTACAGCCACGGGTAACCGGCTCGGCTGCCACAATATTCATGTTTGGCAGTACCTTGGTTACGCCTGTTACCACAAAATAGCGAACGCTGCTTTCAAAGCCAATATTGCCTTTTTCGATTCCGCGAGATTTTAATATGTTGGCGACCACATCGAACGGGCTTTCGTGTTCTTGCCATACACGTACGTCGTCGCCCACTTTTAAACTTTCTAACACACTGGGTTGTTCAAAGAAGGGAGTAACCACGGCTACCTCACCTTTTTGCGGAATGACTAATGCCGTTAAGCGCTCGCTGCGCCACCACTGAATACCCGAGAAATAATCCATGGCCGCGCCCGGCTCTATGATCATGGCCGCCATATTATGCTGCGCCATTAACGACTGCGCTTTTTTAATACGCGCTTCACGCTCGGCTTTGGTAATGGGTGAAACACCAGAAGTAATAGGTTGTAACGATGATGAACTGTTTTTTGCGCTGGCTGTTGCATTAGCTGCGGCCAGGCTGGTTAGTGGCGTTAACGCCAAAGGGGCTAATGCTGCCGCGCCTGAAAGCTTAAGAAAGTCGCGTTTTTTCATTATCATTCCTTTAGTAATAATAGTGGCGAAGGCTTTGCCTACGCCCACATAACAAGTACTGCGGCAATCGCAATTAAGAACAAGCCTGCTATTTCCTGAACAGTCACTTTATGTTTAAGCCAATAGTGCGCTAACAATAAGGTTAATAGCACTTCTAGTTGCCCCAGTGTTTTTACTAAGGCCACATGTTGAAGTGCCATGGCTGTAAACCAGCATATAGAGCCTAAACAGCTTACCGTGCTGATAACCAACGTATGGGTGAATCGTTCAAACAGCTGCCTGAAAACATTCGGGTTAGTAAATAATATATATACACTTAACCCTATTGCTTGTGTACATAGCACCCATAGAAGTACCCATGCAGCCCCGTGAACAAATGGCATAGCAAGCATATGACTAGCCTCTCTTACGAATAACGACGTAAGCGCGAAACACGTACCGCAAGCTATACCTATTACTAGGGTTTTTAAGCTTAAGCCTTTTGCTCTATTCCCGCTGCTTAGTACAAATACAGCCACAGCTCCTACGGCAATACCTATCCAGCCAAGCACGGTTAAATAGCTACCAAAGAAAAGCATGCCCAACACAGCGGCTACCAGCGCTTCGCTTTTGGCTAGCCCGGCTCCTATGGCAAAATTCTTTTGTTTAAATAGCATAACCATGAATGCCGTGGCAGCTATTTGCAGCACCGAAGCCAGCAACACCATGATAATAAAATGGTGGCTAAAACTAGGTATCTGCTGTGGCGATGTAGTATGCAGCGCCACCACGTAAATAAGCGCTATAGGCGGCGCGAATAGAAATCGAGAAAGCGTTACACCCACGGTATCTACGTGGGTGCTAAGTTTGCTTTGCAGGGCATTACGAACAGTTTGTAAGACTACCGCGCCTAGGGTGTAAAATACCCAGTTCATCGATATAGATTCGCTTTTTGTTGCTAACTTCGTGTTACAGGCGGTACCCGATATACCTGTGCATGTCACATACCGAACTACTTACCGAGCTACTTACCGAGCTAGCGCTTATTGTGGTGCATCTAATGCTTTGGGCGCGGCGGTATCCAGCGCACGCTTTTTCTTAAAATCAGAATCGCGCTTCCAAACCGGCCATTGCTCGCCGTTTGCTAAATTAGACATCATAGTGCCAATTAAGGCTAAGTCTTGCTGTACGCCGCCCAATGTCCAGCTTGGTAGGTAATCGTCGTCGGCCTTGTGATAGCGTTTGGCTATAAAATTAGGGTCGGTATCGCCTAAGCTCATAAACAATAATGAAGGCA
>OJFG01000100.1_pt1 | contig 52159 bp, 49 predicted proteins | sample 1594071 | NCBI WGS metagenome assembly OJFG01 (sample SAMN05416818, study PRJEB24817) | seawater metagenome | isolation source: Sea water | place: Canada:Atlantic | collected 2013-07 | reverse complement strand
GATTGCATTGTTCATCGTAATGTTGCCACTGGTACTCTTCCACGGTCCGTTTCTGGGGTTTTGCGCCCATCCCCTCGAAATCGGCATTAGGAATTAAAACATTGAGTCTGTTATGATTATGAAAAAATAATCAGGACTATATGCCATCGCTGCTGAACAAACAAAACGCATTCAAATACTCACGTCGTTTGAAGTCAAAGAACTTTATGCTCTCCCCAACTTTAGTCACTCCGACAGAGAAGACTACTTTTCACTCGACAAGGAAACTCAGAAACTGGTCAATACGTTGAGGCAAACAGAGACCAGAATCTATTTTATCCTCTTATTGGGTTATTTCAGATCCAGACCAATAATTTTCAATTTTACATTCTCAGATGTTGAACCTGACTTTAACTACGTTAAAGCAAAATATTTCAGCGATAAAAGCGTTCAAGATGAAGATATTCCACCGCGAACCAAAACAGCGTTAGTTAGAAAACTTCTGACTTATACAGGCTTCTCCGTTTACCAGAGCAAGAATGACAAGGCACCTTTACTCAAAAGGCTCAATGTCGTTGTTAAAATCAATCAAGAGCCAAGATATGTGTTTGATGAATGCATTGCTTACTTTGGACAAAACAGGATTGCGTTAGCTGGTTATACGACACTTCAAGATATCATATCGAGTGTACTTTCTAGTGAGCGTAGTCGCATTGAGTCTGTCCTGAACCAAAACCTAGGCAGTGATACAAAAGCTACGCTTCTTAGATTGCTTGATTCCAAAAGCACGTTCACAGATCTCGCTATGTTAAAGCGCATGGCGAAGGATTTTTCAGCCAGCCAAATATCACAAGAACTAAAGACGCATAAAATCATACGTGCGCTTTATCCAGAAATTAAGACACTGATTGCTGAATTAGAGCTGTCACCGAAAAACCTTGAATACTACGCGTCTTTAGTAAAACACAAGTCGGTTTATAAGTTAAAAAGACATGCTGATAGTCAAACCTTGTTATATCTTGTTTGTTATCTATTCTTCAGGTACCGCGAAACTAACGACAACCTCGTTTCTGCATTTATCTATCTCGTCCGAAAGCTTGCTGAAGGAGCAAAGAGTCACGCCAAACAGGGAGTTATCGAAGATATAAACATTGTCAGAACAAAATTGAAATCGGCTGGCAGTCTGCTGAATTACTTCATTGACAGCGATATTGACGATGCATTGACCTTTGGCGATGTACGCAAAAAAGCCTTTAAGTTGCTACCTGCTGAGAACATTAAATTGCTTAGCGAACATCTTGATAGCAATGATTTTGATGGGCGTAAATATGAGTGGCAATTTATTGATAAACAGTCAAGCAAGGTGAGTAAACTTCTACGCTCCTTGTTCATGGCCATAGACATTGAGTTTATCCATTTAAAAGATGATTTACATAATCAGTATGTAACGTTGCGCTCTGAACTCAGTGAATGCAAGGCTGTTAGAACCATCAACCTAGACTTGGTACCCAAAGGTGACCGAGGGTATTTGCAAGGAGAAGTTTCTAAGCAAATAGCTATTCGTTTTGAGTACTTCCTGTATCGTAAAGCAGAGCAACTATTTCAAAACAATAGCCTTACCGTAAAAGAGAGTGTCAATAATCGTAGTCTGAGTTCAGATTTAATCCAGCCAAAAGAATGGCAAAACAAAGACGATATTATTGAAAATACAGGGCTTGATAAACTATCAGCACCAATTAACCAAACCTTGGATGAGAAGCAGTATCAGCTTGAAGTGAAATTGAAAGAGGCTGGCACACATATATTCAGTGGTGACAACAAATACGTCGAAGTTATACCTGGTAAGTCAGAACTAAAATGGTCTATCCCAAATAGCCGCTGGCAACAAACGGTTGATAACCCTCTCTATAATCAAATTCAGCATATGGGTATTGTCGAGCTTATGCTGTTTGTTGACGAAAAAACTAATTACCTCAATGCTTTTACACATATCGCTACCACAAAACAAAAATCATCAGTAGACAAAGAAGATCTGGTTGCCTGCATACTCGCCAACGGTACGAATTACGGCCTATATAAAATGGCCAATATCTCCGACCGTTCGATGGGAAAGTTGCGCAGTGTTAATGATAGTTACATCAGATACGAGACGCTGAAAGAGTCTAATGATCAGATCTCTAATGCCATTGCTATCCTGCCAATATTTGCTTACTACCATATTGATGACAATCAGTTATTTTCAAGCATCGATGGTCAAAAATTCGAGTGTAGGATCAACACCTTTAAAGCCCGTTATTCATCCAAGTATTTTGCCAAAGGCAAAGGTGTCTCAGCGCTGACGTTAGTGTCAAATCATGTGCCAGTGAATACTCAAGTTATTGGCGCGAATGAATATGAAGGTCATTTTGCATTTGATTTGCTTTACAACAATACCTCTGAGATACAGCCAAATACGTTATCCACCGATAACCACGGCACGAATAACGTCAATTTCGCTATTTTAGATTTCTTTGGCTACACCTTTGCGCCTCGATACGCAAAAATGAAACGAGTGTTTTTTGACTTATTTGAAGTTACTGAAGAAGAAGGTGGCCGAATTCAGTTAAAGAAAGACGTTAACTATAAATTAGTGGCTGAAGAATGGGAAAACATTCAACATATCCTTTGTTCTCTTAGCCAAAAGACAACTACTCAAAGCACCATCATTAGAAAGCTCAGTAACGGCAAGAGTCGCACGTTGTCAGCTTTGCATGAGTATGATCGTCTAATTAAAGCGATTTACGTTTTGGAGTACGTTGATAGCTCAACACTACGCCATTATGTTCAGCAAGCGTTAAATAGAGGGGAAGCCTATCACCAGTTAAAACGAGCCATTACCTCAGTCAATGGTAATAGATTTCGTGGTGGTAACGATTATCAGGTGTCTCAATGGAATGATTGTGCGCGGCTCATTTCAAACTGTATTATCTATTATAATTCTGCCTTGTTATCAGCCTTTTTGAAGATCCAAGAAAGAAACGGTAGACAAGATGTGGTAGATATTATTTCTAAACTATCACCGGTTGCTTGGCAGCACATCAACTTGAACGGAGAGTATGCCTTTAACAAAAATCGTAAAGCGATTGATTTGGCAGGTTTGCTTAGTGGTGTGGAGCCTCTGCAAAGTGAATAATAGTTCAATGAGTTGCTTTCTTATAATCACATTGCTAAATAACGATAGAAAGTTGCTTTAGATATAGAAAGTGAATTACAAATAGACTCTATAGAAAGTGAATTATTTTGGTGCATCTGCTTTGCCATCTGGACTTTAGGGTTGTTGATACCGATTTTAGGTCTACCGCCATTCCGTCCTCGTGCTCTTGCAGCAGATAAACCAGCATTGGTCCGCTCTTGGATTAATCGTCTCTCAAATTGCGACAATGCACTAAATATATTGAACATCAACTCACCTGAAGCTGTTGTTGTATCAATAGCACCGTCCTGGATCGATTTGAATCCAATGTCTTTTTCAACTAATGACTCAATCAAATTGATCAAGTGAGACATTGAGCGGCCAAGACGATCTAATCGCCATACTATTAAAATGTCTCCAGATGACAATGTATCAAGACATTTATCTAATCCTGGTCGAGTTGATTTTGCTCCCGACGTTTTATCGGTAAAAATATGTTCAGGAGCACACCCGTTGTTCATTAACGCATCGATCTGTAGATTTAAGTCTTGATCAGATGTACTTACTCGAGCATACCCTATTTTGAGCCCCATAATCTTATTTACATGTTGAAAAATGACTTTATGAGACTATATTAAATGAGATGGGTTTATAAAACAAATAGAACCAATAAAATCAGACCGAGCGGAGAAAATACTTTTCACTCTCATAAAACGGTCGTTTTTTAATACTTTCTTGTTTGATGAATTTATTGATTTAGTATTAATTTAATTAGTTTCTTCATTGAGATACTGACGCTATCATTAACACAGCAGTAGGTGTAAATAGAGGAAGTTCAAACGTCGGCGTTGAACTAAAAGGTATTACCATTGCATAGACTTGAGAAAGAGTTGCTCGACTTAGTTCAATCCGATACGCGCATATTCAGGTTTATTGAACACTCGTCATTGGACGGTATGTGGCATTGGGACTTGGAGAACGCTGAACACTTTTTGGTCCATATTTTTCTTGGTCGAAAGATCGGATCTTGGAACAGGCAATTAGTTCAATTTCTTAAACCGAGTTCAGGTTAGTTAGACCGTCAAGTTCCTTTAGTAATCACGCGACTATACTTTAGGTATGGTCGTAGCTCGTGATATCAATTCCCAGCGTTAAGAACTTAGTTAATAACTTTATTACTTTCTGGCAAATTTTTTAAACAACGTCTTTACAAATTTGCAGATCATTTCTATGGTTATTTTGTGGTATGGACTTTCCAATTGGAAAGCCGTATGACGTTGTGTGGAACTCGCCTTGATTTTTTTGAGTTATTTTGTAGGTTCAAGTAAAACATGTGTTTGCTTTAAAGGTCCAGTTATCTGTTAGGCATTGATGTAACTCATTTTCTGCTGTCATGAACATTAGTAGCAATTTGAATTTCTGAAAAAGGTGGGCATCCTATAGACAGGACCTTACCAAGATTAACTTCGCATTTGTTCTTGGTAACTACTTTTCCAAAAAGGACTGTGAAATGCTACAAGAATCTATTGCTGTAAAAGATGTAAGCCCATTCCATATATCAACTCCATCAGAACTACTTGAAACACCTAAAGAATATCAAGATCTCGTTAAGAGGCAATTGACTGCCCATGCTGAAGGGGAACTTTCTGGAGCTGATGACTATGTAAAATTGTTTTACTTTTTGACAAATGACCCCTACGAGAAAGCAGTGTGCTGCGAATTAGCCAAGGATGAACTTGACCACTATCAAAGAGCTGCGGACATTTTATTAGATATTGGTATAGATACGTCATTTATGCTATCGCAAAACTTGAACGATAGAGCGTTCTACGCGACCGAAGCCGTAAAAAGTTGTCGAAATTGGGCTGAAAGAGCATTGATTTCGACTCTTGTAGAAGACGCTGTAATTGATGTCCTAGAGGAAATGGCTCAAAGTTCCTACAGGCCTATTGCTGACATGTGCCCTCATGTTTTAAAGGATGAAAAACTGCACGTTGGGCATGGATTCAGGATTACGAGGAGCATGTGTAAGACGAAAAATGGATTCAAGCAAATTCAAGAAGCTCTTATAAGAATGTGGCCAGTAACACTTGATACCTTTGGCAGAAGTGATTCCCCAAGGTCAGAATTGTACGTGAAATACGGGTTGAGGCAAAAGTCATATTCCGTTGCACGCAACGAATTTGCGGAAAAGGCCAGAAGAAAATTAGAAGCTCTTGGACTTCATGTACCAGACGATACTGCAAACAGAAAGTTTCTCTAATCTTATGCTAGAAGGATTTGCTTATGAAAGATGTTACCAAAAATGCAATATTTAAAAGGCTTAACGGTGACTTTGAATATTATGCTCGTTATCAACGGATTAAACAAATTAGTTCAAGAGTTAGAGTGTCAGAGTATTTAATCACTACAGCGTGCAATATAAGGTGTAAAGGTTGTTGGTTTTTTGAATATGACTTTGACAAAAGAACAAAAGATTTGTCCAAAAAGGATGAAATTAAAAAGTTTCTTATCTCTGAGAGGAATAGAGGTATCAATACTAGTCTGATTATAGGAGGCGAGCCTACGCTCCATCCCAAAAGACTCGAATTATTTGCTGAGATTATGGAGTTTAATAGCATATCAACCAATGGTCTTAAAGCTTTGCCCAAAGAAGGCTTTAAGGATTTTTCGGTTTTAATCTCTTTGTTTGGTGGTGGCTCTCTAGACGATGACCTGCGAGCGATCAAACCTAACGGAAACTCCTTTTCGGGTCTATTTGAGACTGCTCTTAAGAACTATAAATATGATCCGAGAGCCCATTTCATTTTTGCAGTGACTGAAGATGGAATTGCTCATATCGAAGAGACAGTGAGAAAAATATCGGAAAATGGAAATACAGTCTCAGTTAATTTTTATAGTAAGTATGGTACGAGCGATCCACTCCGGACCAAGTACGAAAAAAGATTACTTGATGAAATTTTGCGAGTCAGGGAGTTGTTTCCAGAGACACTCGCTAGCCACCCTTACTACATTGAAGCTATGGTAACAGGGAAAAGTCACTGGGGAGATTTTGGATATGATGTTTGCCCCAGTGTGAGTGTAGACCATCCACAAAATGCTGAAAGAATTAAGAACGGTAATGCTGTACTTCCAGGATTTAATGCCTACGCCTCAGACTGCAAAACGGTAAACTTTTGCTGCACTTCAGGACATTGCGAGGATTGTAGAGACAGCCAAGCTGTAATGAGTTGGATAATGATAAATCAAAAGAGATTCGTCAAAGATGAAAATCTACTCAAAATATGGATTGAGATTGCAGAGAGCTATTGGCATCAATTTGTATGGGCTCATGATTTCCGCTATTCCGCGCCATCATTGCAAACTAGCGAAAATCTTAATCTGAGAAATCAGCACCATCTTCTAAAGGAGGTTGGCTAATGCAATCTATGCAAAGCGTTCAGGAGCAGAAAGAATATTTGCCAGACGTAGGCTACATCATTGAGTCCCAATTACTCTTAAGTGAGAAGGAAGTAGTAGATGGAGCCAAGTTCATTGGCGATTTAAATCCTGTACATAATGACCCAGATAACGAACAAACAATTCGTCTTGGAGGGATTATTGCAAGTGGCAGCCATATCACTGCAGTATTTTCCGCTCTTCTTCCTACTCACTTCATGAAATTTGGTCCTATGCTTGGAGCTCACATGGATGTAAAGTTCACAGCACCGATAAAACCCAATACAATCTACACTATGAATTGGGTTGTACAGTCAAAGGAGTATAAAAAGAGTCTCGGCGGTACAATTTACGCCAATGCGGGTACTATTATCGATCCAGCTGGCAATGTGACAGTTAGAGCAAACGCAAGCATCATCCTCTACTAGAACTATTTAGAGGGGTGTTGATTGCTAACCCGAAAACGCCCCTCAAGTTTACTTGTTATTATTCGTTCTGAAAATTCAGATGCCGTTGAAGCAGCGATGACAAAGCATATCTGCGGCTCAACTACTGTCCATGCTGATGAAAATGCCGCTTATGATGTATTGAGTGCATACTAAAATAGTACCGACTAAACACACCAGTCAATTGATCTACATGTATCAACTCTCGATATGTTTCTAATTGTTTTGAAGTATTCAAGTGTTTAACAAGTCATTGTTGAAGAGTTGAGAGAGATAGTGGCTTCTTTAGGAAGTCGGTAGCGCTCAATACCATTGATGTCTGGTAAGTAAACATCTAGCACAATGATATCTGGTTTATACAATTGGCAAAACTTAACTGCACTTTTACCGTTTGCAACAATACGGATTTTCTTTAATGCTGTGAGGTTGTTTGATATAAGTTCAGAAGTAATGGCGTCATCTTCAACAATCAGAAGTTGACCTGCGAGTAGCTTATTTACATCTTTAGACATGTGGACACCTCACAACTTTGTCTACTAGTAGTAATAGTCTTGGCGATGTCTACCATTAGTCAAAAGACTATTTCACTGTACGCGCAGTTATTGCTTGAACAAGCATGAGGGTCATTCTCACAGCAGAAGCTTTTATCATTTTAGTTATCTATGCCTATTTTTAATTATTTGGCAGTTTTTCGAAGAATTCACAAAAAGCGCGTTCATTTGGCCGTCATCATTCTGATGCCGATTTCGAGGGGATGGGCGCAAAACCCCTTGTTGGATCGCCCTACACATATCACCCACAGCTCCACCGTCGATTAAATCACTCCATTTACCCGTTCCGTTAAAGTAATTGAGGGAAATTTGATGAAAAGTACCATCGTTCATCAAGATCCCCACTTTAGGAATACCTTTGCCTGCATGCGATAACGTGTTTCTGTGCTCAAACCGCTTAATATCGTTAATATCCACGTCAAAAGACCATTGTGCACTGCCAGGATAGTCCACCTTAAAACGCGTTGTTGTAATGAGCGCATGATAGGTGGCAGGGTTTCTTCTTTGACACCAGGCAACAGAAAACAAAATGACACTCGCACCAGCGAATACACTGACAATCAACTTGCTATCGCCAGTAAAGAACGCATTGTCACCCGTGTAGATGTCATAAAGGTAAAAACCTAAAATATACACCCAGCACATCGCGCCCATCCTAACAGTCACTGCAGAAAGCTGTTTACGGGTCCGTGTTATTTCGTAAAGAACGTCACTCATCAGTTGCTCATTCAAACAGATTGTTATTTAACAATGTGCAATAGCAGCAAAATCTCTCTATAGAAGAAGCTGTTACTGAAAATATCTTGTCTAACTTTACACCCGGTGTTTCTGTATCGCCGTTGTTGAGTAGCCAAATCCAATGAAGTATAAGTTTGATAACGGTTTTACTTGCCGTTTATTGGAACAGTAAAATAAGGGGCGTAATGCCCCTTATTTCAGCCTATTGCTATCCTTTGCGTTTTATAGGGATACGCCACGCTTTGTATCCATAATCATGAGCGTCTAACAACTCAGTACTGTTTTTCTTTCGTCTGAAGCGACAGTAAACAAAATTTCCTTCTACGTGGTTGTCACTCATAATTCGAATACTCCTGTCACCGTTGGTTTGTCACAAACCATTGGTTCTAACTCGCAGCAAGTACAGAAGTTGCCATATTTATAAGGACATGGCGTGTCCTTAAACACTAGTAGTGCCATTGTGAGTTACCTCAAACGTTAATGAGGAACTCATTGAAATCCTTCTAAAAGCCGCCTATGCCTGCAAACGAGCTAAAAAGCATGTACACATTACGTGTACAAATTTACTTGTTAACTCTCTTGATTTTACATAGCCATATACGATACTTTGAGCGTGAAGTTATCCATAGCCTATTGATAATCTTCTTGGGTCCATTTCCAACACAATGAGTCCCGACCTCGAAAAAGCCAGTTCGTACCTGGCTTTTTCGTTACCAACTCCCGAATACAAACCGCCTTTAAAAGCGGTAAAACAATCCAGAGCCTTTAAACAAGATAATGAGGTACGGAATCAATTGCAACCCAATATCTGGTGTTATTTCAAGCACCTAAACTGGCATGAAATTTAGGTAAGTAACAACTAACTTTTAACCTCTTTAAGCTATTAAAATTAATTGAATGCCAGATTTTTAAAGAAAATCTGGAGTATCAAAAATAATTTATTCTTATAAATTGTTTTTTATCAACAACTCCATTTAATACTAATCACCTAGGCGTATCATGGACGAAATAACACCGAAATACAGTGAATGGCTCACAAACTTTACCTTTGAGAACTGTGCGGTAGGTAGGAGGGCCTACGGTGAGTTTTTAGCATCATACCTTGTAGAAGAAAAAGATGGCTTTGTTCTCAACCTTAATGGGAAGTGGGGGACAGGGAAAACTGAATTCTTAAAGCGTATGTATTCGCATTTTCATACCCAAACCCACCCTGTCATTTACATAGACGCCTGGGAAAGTGATTTTACTGAAAATCCTCTGCTTGTTGTTGCAAGTGAACTACTTGCCCAATTGAAAGCACTTTTGCCTTTACACGGAAACGACCTTGATAAACTCTCACTCTATTTAGGTCGGTTAGTCAAAGGTACCGCAATCGTGGCAGGCAGTTTGATAGGTGATAAGCTAATCCAAGACGCTGCGGCTGGAAGAGAGTTCGTGAAATCCTTTATGGAATCATCACCCAAAGACTTACTCGATACCATGAGAAAAGGATACTCAGAACAGGTAGAAGCGGTAAAAGATGTTCGCACACAGTTAGAGCATTTAGCATTAGCGTTGAAAGAGTTACATAAACGGGAACTTCCCGTTATGGTCCTAGTCGATGAACTTGATAGGTGTAGGCCCAGTTACGCAATTGAAATGCTTGAAGTCATAAAGCACTTCTTTAATACGAAAAACTTTGTCTTTGTTGTCGCAACCGACACACAACAGTTAGAAAACTCAATTAAAGCGGTATATGGTGAAAAGTTTGATTCAAGCGTTTACTTACGACGATTCTTCGATCGTAAGGCCGAATTAAGTGAACCGGACATTGCCTACTATCTAGAAAAGCATGATTTCACAATAGCATCTAACATCGTTTTGTACCCCGACAAACCTGCAGGTATAACAGCGAGTACAGTTGCCTATTATCTAGCGGCATTGCTAAAAGCTTACAACTTAGGTTTGAGGACGGTAGATCAAGTTATCGCTAAGATGAAAGCTTGTTTACGTACCATTGCTCGGGACAAAGACAACCACCATGCAGTCAATATATTCGCACTTCTCACTGCTATCATCGAATTTGATGAGCAACCTGAAGTGTTTAAAGGTCGTGCCGATGATAACGCTTTGTCTGACTGGGAGGCCGATGATTTCCCTATGACTGACCTTGATGCGAACATTGAAACACGATTTTCAGATTATTATTCGTTAAATATGAATGCCACTGTTTTGCATACTAGCACTCAAATGGATCAAACTGGCGATACAATCTCGCCGTTGGTTTACTCTGTTAACAGCAGTGAATACAGGGTTGGTAACGAAGCCTCTTTAATGCTTCGTCAAATGCAAACGTCAATATCTAATAAAATGGATAGTAGACAATACACTGTATGGATGTGGAGCGATTTTAAAGAACTCGTGAAGCTCTCTAAATCGTTTGAATGATAGGGGCACAGACCGCCCTTTACAAAGAGCAGTCCTAGAGACTCAGCTGAGATTTACTCAACAATCTTGGAACGTTGTTATCATAGATTTCATAACCGTAATAGCCATTCAAAGCATTTGAGAAATCCGCATTAATGAAATAAAGCGACCCAAAGGTTGGCGCTTCGTTCCAAGGCAAGCTTTGCTGATTCGTTGGTGTTTCATGGGTTAAATGTAGCATAGCGCTTTTGTTCGTATAAGCCTTGCTAACATGTACGTCATTCAAGAACACTTCTTTACCACCGGCATCAGAGAAAAGCTTTCTCTGCCACGACACGCGCACGTTTTTATACTTTGTGAGCACAGCGCCACTTGCGGCATCTGTCAACGTAAGCTCTGAGTTTGGCAGGGCAACATCATCAATCAAGAACTCGCCATCTGAGGTGAGCACAGCAGAAGATAAGTTGACCGGATCATAAGACAGTTTCACAACTGCAGGGCCGCTATTCATATGTGTCATAAACGAATACTCGACCTCACCCGCGGATAGGTTAAGTGAACACAAGCATGTAAGTGAAAGTAGTAGACGTTTCATATTTTTCTCCAAATCAGTAAACATCATTATTAGTGTGTTAATAATTACCACTAATTAGCTTTTTTTATCGTTATTTGTTTTTGTCTAATCACTTTCACAGATCTTAATTAAACAGAGCTTAATTAAGGTACCTGCAGTGCTACACCCGCAGACTTCACCAGCTGAAATAAATCCAGAAATCACCGGTTCATTACCCGCATAACCATTAAACTTTCAAGAAAAAAGTAACACTGTATGAAAAGACAGTTTTTAAAAAATTTACTATGCACTAAAGTAGTGTATACGGTTTTGACTGGTACAAATTTAGATGAAAATTTCTAAACAAACAAAATTTAGATTTGAAGCAATTGAATATTTGGTTTTGTGGGAAGGTGGTGTGAATGCATCGCGCCTATCACGACTATTTGGTGTCAAACCACATGTGATAGTGAAAGCAATTGCAGATTATCGAGCGTTACATTCAGACAACCTTATTTATGATGCACAAGACCCAGAAAAGATATTCATAGCCACTGATGTATTCCGGCCGATGTATATATCTAATTCATGGAACGCTTACATCAATTTTGTTATTTCGATAGGTAATGAACATATAAAACAATTATATGGCGATGGAACGATTACGGAATTGTTGACACCTCTAATAGGTCCAACCCCATCCATCGTAAGCACTCTTCTCAAAGCTATTCGTCAAAATAAATCTGTTAGAATTCTTTATCGTAGCCGTTCGAATCCGAAAGGAATGGAAAGAGTAATCGTACCTACGGCGCTAGGCAACGACGGTATCCGCTGGCACATACGTGCATATTGCTTTTACAGAAATCGATTCTCGGATTTTAACCTAAATCGTATTTCTGAAAGCGTTATTGGAAACAAAGTTACCTTGGCCGATGAAGATCACGAATGGACAACTTTTGTAGATATTGTCGTCAATGCTCATCCTACTCTCAATGCTGATGAAAAATCATTAGTGCTAAATGATTTTGGGTACGATGACAAATTTACCCTCCGTGTAAGGGGGGCTCTTGCGGATTACACCATTCAATATTATCGACTAGGTCGTGACCCAGATTTATGCTCGCCTCAAAAGCATCCTCTCATCGTAGAAAATATCGATGAACTTTCGCCCTACCTTTTCAAGAGTGAAGTGCTGTGAACATTTATCAGTATTTAAATGCAGTGAAAGAAGGCCGTGCTATCAATGCACATCGTTTTAAAAAACTGCTTCAGAGTGAAGACCTTTCATTAGAGGCCATTGGCAATATCAAGCATGTGAAATCATCGAAATACACTGTAAATGTGACAGATTCCGAACTACTTGAAAATTTGATACATCGGTTTGCACCAAGCAAATCAAGGGTAGATGCCTCGACGCGATTAGGTGACTCACACCTTCACAGTACATCGGCCACCTATCTCATTGCAAAGCAAGGCAAAGAAAATAGTACTGATTTTGTAATAAAGTGCTCACGTAATGGCAAAAATGAAGTCGTTAGTGATGATTGGAAAGAGCAGACAGCAATATTAATTGAAAACAGTGAATGCTACACACGAAGCCAAGATTTTTTAGCCAATTTAGGTATTACAGACACTAATCATAAGCTGGTGATTTGGTCAGCGGGAAATGCTGTTACCCACCCGTTAACAATATCCGTATTAACTGAATTCAAACATCTTTTGTACTGTCCAGATTACGATCTAGCAGGCATCGAAATCTTTGAAACGTTATCTAGAACACTTGGCGAAAAAATAACCTTTGTTATGCCAGACAACCTTGAAGATTACAGCGAACACTGTCGTGCGCCAAAGACGGATGAGCATTATGTAAAAGCGCTTGAAAAGGCTCTAAAACACGGTTTCACCCCTATGATTGCCATGCTAAAAAAAGGTATGGGTGTACTAGAACAAGAAGTTATTATAAGAGGGAATATATGAGTACATGTCCATTTTCAATAAATCTGAAGCGAATTATCGCTGTTGATTCAGCAGGTTTCGCATATGTTGAGGTTCCTCTTAATGGTAATTTGGTATTACTTGGAACTGGAAACTTAGGTAAATCAAGTGTTGTAAATGCCGTTCGTTTTTTCTTTTTGCCTGACATAAACGTTAATCACGCCGATAAAAAGTTTGGATTCCTTTCTGGCTCATCTAACTCTGAATCTTCTTACTATACAAAAGATCAAATCTGGAACCATTACTTCCCAACACAACACAGTAAGCTTGTACTTGAAGTAGAGCATAAGCTGGTGGACGGAACTACCCGCCAACATTGTCAAATTATATCCCAAGGCTCTAATTACCGTCTTAATCGAATATTTTGTCCCGAGCCTTATGAAAATATTCAGCACCTATTTTGGAACAAACAAGGGAACGCAGGAGAGCGCCCAGAGAAAAATGCCGGGGACCAAATTTTAGGCTTATTAAAGACTATTCAATCCAGGACGAAACAAATAAATCAAGTTGAGCAATTGACTGAGGCTCTTTATCACGTCGACATATTACGACCGGATCTCTGCCCCTTTGTTATCTTTCCAATAAAAGACATAGATGCACAATCTGTGAGCTCAATAAGAGCGCTCATTAAAATGCTATTTAACCAAGATGGCAGCTCTTTGCGTTTGATGTCCGGTACCGCTATAGAGGCTAGCTTAACGAATGAAGAAAAGCTGGAAATGGATATTGGTGAATTAATAAATGAGCAAAAAGCCTTAAAGCTGCGAAAGGAAAAACTGAATAAGCTGAAAGCTGCTGAGCCCCGATTCATGGCACTAAAAAACCAGTACGCACGGCTCTTAGAAGAAAAAGATACAGCAAAAAAGTTCGCTGAACGATTTTTATCGACAATCAAAGTTAAAAGCGACCTAGAACAAGAGAATATCCAGTTAGGCGAAAAAAGAGCACAGGTGGAGGAAAGACTGAACTCCCATAAACTTTATGTAAAAAAATCTGGAAACGACATATATAGTCATAAGGAGAGACTTAAAGAGATAAGTACTCTCCTTATTCGGAATTCTGAGCACCTGAAACACTGCGAAGAGCTATGTTATCCATACCCTAAAAGCCTGTCAGTAGCAGAAGTTCTCGACATGTTAAAAGGTGATCTTGAAGATAAAAAAATAGAGTTAGAGCAATATACTAATCAGAATGCCCGAAACATACGCATTGCTGAGCTTGAAGAGTTGATAAATACCAAGAAAGGGGAAATTGGTACACTCAAACGAAAAATAGAAAACGAAACCTTTCAGTTAGTCAATCAGATTGATAAAGAGGAGTGGGAAGTTCTATTTTCTATCAATCCTAGTCTAGGCAACGCAAACCCCGGAAGACCCCTTCTAGACGAAGAAGTAACCTCAATACTTCAATTTACTTCATTGTTCACAGCAAATGGCACACGCTTTTCGTTTTTTGATGAATGGATTGATAAGATAACTCAATGTGACTCGCACGCACCTGAAAAAGAATTGGATGATAAAGAAGCTGAATTGAAAGCTCACATGCAGGAGTTAAAAACCCTAAATAGCATGAGTGGCGAACAAACAATAAACATCGCGAATAAGATAAAAATTAAACAAAAAGAAATTGAGGCCCTTGAGACCGATATACCATCACTGGCTGATTACGAATATGCCAAAAAGAATACCGCTAAACTAAAGGAAGAGGAACGTTTAAAAGCATCGGAACTATCTACACTAGAAGAGAGTCATGCTCTGCTCGTTGAGACACAGACTAGGCTTTTTGGTGAAGCAAATGATATCAAGAAGGAGCACGCAAAAAAGCAGCAGGCAATACAAATGTTAGATGCGCTTATAGAACGCTACTCTATCCACTTAGAGCGTTTCGAAGTCCTCAAACAAGCGTTAGCTGAACATCAATCGAGCAATGGCGACAATTCATACGAACCGACTACAGAGGAAGAGATGACCTCACTGGTTAAATCACTCGAAGCCTCTGAGAAGGCGAAAACGACCATCAAAGATGAATTGAAAGACATGATGTATCAAGGCATGGTCGAAGATACTTACGGATTACTTGAGGGTGATCACTCAGGCGAGGCGATCAAGAACACTTTTATCGGCTTGTCAGATCAATTTTCTTTGCTTGATAAAAACCAAGAGATTCTATCACACGACACAAGTACACATAATTCGTTAGTAAGAAGTAGACTTGAAAGGCTATATAAAACAAAAGAGAAGATTGCATTAACCTTACAAAGAATAAATTCCGATTTAGCTAATGCAAAAGTAAACGATCTCGAGGCGGTAAGATTGAGTCTCACTTTAAATGCGCATTTTGAAGACCTTATTCAAAGCTGGGTAGAGTTCGATGACTTGGGAGACTCAACGTTGCCCGAAACGTGGTATAACCGCTTGAAGGAGTTTTTACATTCTGACGCTATTAATCAGCAAGACGGTAAACTCCGCATGGACAATATTATCCAAGCAGCTCGCTATGAAACGAAAAAAATTGACGCACCGTGGGACCAGAAAGACCAGTCAAACTCAACCAAGATGCTCATTAATATGCACCTCTGCGATATCTTCATCCAAAAACTATCGAGTGAAACAAGCCACATTGCGTTTCCACTTATTATGGATGAAGTTGGAAGTGTAAGTGAAGAGCAATTCCCTGACCTTATGAAAGGTCTGAACAACAAGGGCCATTGGTTAATTGGAGTGACAACCCATGGAAAAAGCGGGGAATTGATAGCAAAGTTTACTCAGCACCTTGTGATGGACGAAGCAAAAACATCAAAACCCTATAGCAAATCGAGACGCAATGTCTGTTACCCCATCGACTTAGACAGAACTGAACGCCTTATCGTCAAAGAGCAAGGCTCCTTATTAGAGCAAATATAATGGCTGTATCTATTCAAAAGCAATTTAGTACCGTTGAAACCATTCAGCTTCTTTTGAAACATCGTGAAGTCCTGTTTGGTGTCATTAGCGCGAGCGATGATGTTCATGGGAACGCGATATCAGAAATGGCGTTTTTCAGGCTCGTAGCTGAATATCAACACAGTTTTAGCAGGGATGTAAGAAATGAAATTGCACTTGTATTTGACGTTAACAACCTACTTCAAGCCAAAATCATCAATGATAGGAAACACACTGATAACACGACTAAGCTTTGGTTCAACAGCAGCGTTATGGAGATTTTTAGACTCTGCAAGATAAGCCTTTTTCGGCCTATGACTCAGACCACTTTAAAGGCATCGATGACACCGCTTTGGTCCGTACTAAAGGAAATCGAATCACAACAAATCTCTGTTACACCGGGTACTGAAGACTATCAAGACTGGCTAGGTGAAATTAACCATCGAATAACTGAGCTGTTAGGTAATATCAAAGCAAATATAAGTAAGCTTCAACAGGCTGGTGACATCTTTCAGAAAGAAGAAAAAAGTACATCGATAACTGTGACTCAGCAAATGTACCAAGAAGCAGCAAAGCTTTACAGGCGCGAAGTAGAACCGCTGAGAGTATTCCTTAGCAAGAGTACTCGATATGAGCAGGGGGATGGAATTTACCTTACGCTAGAAAGTTTTGCCAAGCTTTTTTCCCGTTTTGGCGACACAGAATCACAAAGCATAATTAATAGCTTCCAAATTCAGTATTTAGAACTATTCGAGCCCATAAAAAAAGTATCAGATAACATTAGTGTCTACCTTCGTAAAACGAAGAACGCAATCTTTGAGCACAATGCAATCCAATCGGCTTTTGAAATAATAAGAAACGCGTACAAAACTACCCTAAGTCACAATAAGCGAAATAAATATATAAATTATAGGGAATTACGTGAACTCGGTGCTTCTAAATCACTTACCTCAATTGGCCGAATATCGCCATGTAAACTGGACAAAAGCCCATCCTATTTAGACACTGTTTTTAATGAGTTAGCGCACAGAAATTCTAGTCAGCTTACCAACTCAGAAGAACGGTACCTGTTTGAAGAGTCAGTTAATTCTACCACCAGCAAAAAAATTAGACATACTTTAAAGCTCAACGCATGGATAAGTGACCTGGCATGGCCAATAAACCAAGACTATATCAAGTTCGCATACGATAAGCTTAGTGGAGAATGGAAAGAGTTCTCCATCCCGGATTTGTTAGAGATTAGCAGTAAATTACACACATCACCTGATTACTCTGTAAAACTCACCAGTGAATGCAATGTTATCGAAGATGAGAAACACAGATATGAATATCGCGTCAGGTTATTAACATCAAATGAAAAGAGATGAGGGCCGAGTTTTCAATGAATACAGTATCTACATTTCATGACGCTAATACAGCGTTATCCCAATCTATCTATCAAGCATTTAGCAACGGCTCTGTCATTAATAGGAAGATATATAAAGAGGCAAATGCCAGTTTTATCGAATATCCCGAATATCGAGAAATAGCAGTTAATGAAACGCACTATAAAAATCTTTATTGGCATTTGGGGTATCTACTAGAGCATGATGGCGACGGTGATTATTACCACTTAAGTAGGGCTCAAGAGCAGGATTCAGATACGGACGATTTTGATGAAGCAAGCCTAAAAACAATGGCGATACTGACAATAGTATCACGATTTGTGACGAATAGAGGCCAAGCAATAGACACCTTAACCTTACCGATTCAAGGTATAAGTAATGCAGATATTGACGCAATTGCAGAGGACGAAGAAACGCTATCTATACTTAAAAGTCTGAAATTAAAAGACTGCAATGATGCATTATCATTCCTTAAAAAAAGGGGATTTGCATTTAAGGTTGATAACAAAAGGCATGTGCTCAGTAAAGGTGCCAAGTCCATGATAGACACAATCATTGAGAGGCAAAAGTCTTTAGAAATAGAGGAAGGCTGTTTATGACTCATCGAAAGCAAAACCGAGATGGGTATAAGAAGATATTTCCAATGTCACTTTCTGAAGACTGTTCATTTTGCCATTATTGCGGGAGGGGTGTTGAGCCGGATTTACAACTTCAATGGGACCACGTCCCAGCATTGAATGTTCGCATTCCAAATGAGTATGGAATTAAGTTCGACATCAAAAAGACTTTGATACGTTCCTGCTCAGAATGCAACCTATTAGCCTCCGACACGCCGCATCTCGATTACTTAGAACGTCACTTCTGGCTCAAAACACGTTACCTCAGTAGATATAAATCCACCTTGATAAAGTCTGACCCCAAATTAAAAGATGAAATTATAGGTGTTGATGGGAAAAGAAACACTATCGGTTTTCATACACTCCTCTTTATGCTTGGTTTTGGCATCAAAGACACGGACCAGATTGACTCTTCCATCCTGGAAAGTAGAAACGTCCCTTCTGGTCGAACAATAAAGGCCCTCATCGAAGAACATATGACAGGTTCCCCTCACGATGTTGAAGAAGAAATACAAGAAGAGCCTACAGGGGAAGAAGAAGAACACATCACGGAATTAATTGATGAAGGTACAGATGATCTCGAGAGTCTCAAAGAGACGCTGGCAAAGCTGCAAGAGAGCAAATCATCAGACTCAGTAAATTGGCTGAATAAACATAAAATGGAAATCGCAATAGTTTTCATGAAGATAACTGAAGGCAAAGCAATTAATGGGAAAATAATTAGTTCCGAAGAGTTTCTTCGATTCATTCACCTCACTGGCATGGATGAAAAAACATACAAAAATTTTATGAACCATCACTATTATCGCAGTTACAATCATTTCTTTCCGGAGTTACCAGAGACTTTTTACGGAATCTCGGTACCTGAGTGGAGATTGTAATTAGGAGTTTTAGAATGTAACCCTTTTAGTTTTAGTCTTCATAGTCGCGCTCAAGTAGCCCGTCCACCCGCATATTAGTTGTTTTTGGGTATTTAACTTCTGGCCGAACTACTTGAATGGCCCTACACATATCACCCACAGCTCCACCGTCGATTAAATCACTCCATTTACCCGTTCCGTTAAAGTAATTGAGGGAAATTTGATGAAAAGTACCATCGTTCATCAAGATCCCCACTTTAGGAATACCTTTGCCTGCATGCGATAACGTGTTTCTGTGCTCAAACCGCTTAATATCGTTAATATCCACGTCAAAAGACCATTGTGCACTGCCAGGATAATCCACCTTAAAACGCGTTGTTGTAATAAGCGCATGGTATGTGGCTGGGTTCTTTCTTTGCCACCAGGCAACAAAAAACAAAATGACACTCGCACCGATGAATACGCTGATAATCAACTTACTATCACCAGTAAAAAAACTGTTGTTGCCCGTGTACGTGTCATAAAGGTAAAACCCCAGTATATACACCCAGCACATCGCCCCCATCCTAACAGGCAGTGCAGAAAGCTGTTTACGGGTTCGCGTTATTTCGTAAAGTACGTCGCTCATAACAAGCTCACTCAATCAGTTAGTTTCTACATCAATGTATAATACTCGCCAAAAAGTGGCGCGATAGGAAAAGCTAATATCATGGTAATAGGCTAATCAAATAATAGAGGTTATTGTGAGCGTATTACACGAAGAGCATTTTTACATTCTCAGCGAAATGGGGTTTCAGTTCCGGCACGATACAGGGCTAACTGTCGATAATTGGGTGAGTTTACTCATCGGCAAAGTATCTGCTATCCGCTCTGACACTATTGTTCCAGAAGGCGTCATTGAGAAGGTTGAGCGTAGCGGATTTTTACTAACCCATGCCGTCGTTGAAGACTTTGAAGGCGATTTCTATATCAAGGCATTTAACCACCAGCAGCTTTGTGGATTTTTACCGTTCCCCGTTCATGAAAACGCATTGCGATTTGTTGCCATTAACCGGCACACTGGGGCGCTATCAATCTTTGCCGATAGTGTGTGGCCTATACTGACCCTATCACTGTTTGAGGAGTTTGGTACGTGGTCAGCGCTACTATCAGCGATGACGGAAGCCGAACAGGCGATTGAAGCAGGTGATTTGGCCTTATCATTGTCACAAAAAGACCAACTCGCACTTACACGTTACAACTCATTAGTCGATAAGGTAGTTTACCTGCTCGGTGAGAAAAAGTGCCCACTGCATATTTACTCTGCGTTAATGACGCTATTTCCTAATGCGCGTCCTGGCACACCGTTCTTTGATGCCAGCATAAACTCTCTTAAACGTTCATTAAGCAGCCGCAGCGATATTTGCATAGATGGGTACAACGACTATGTCGTTGTATTGGGCCATGAAAAGCTCAAACAATGGGGTGTCGCTTAGAAGTGGTATTTTTGATGCTAAAAGGACGTTGTGTAAATGGGTTGATATTAAACTTCGCAGCGAACCAAAAGCACCATGCTAGATAAATGATTAACGCGCCTTTGGCAAACTCTAGCAATACTGCCATTGCATCAGGCCATGATGCAAATGCACTGATCATCTGAGTCAACCCGAAAAAAGCACATAGCAGTGCGCCTAGGTGTGCACTGATTTTTGCAATGGGGTGCAGTGAGGAAGATTGGTCTTTCATTGCCTTTTCTCTACCTATAGAGGCCGTTGCTTATGTAGCGCTTCTTGGCAAGAAGAGAGCGCCACATAGAGCCTGTAATTATGTATTTTCGCTTGAGAAAATAACCTCGCTCACACCGCTGTCTTTTGGGCGAATAACCACGGAACCGGCAAGCTTGTCATGCAATGCTTGCTTCTTCGGGTCAAAAGCCACCCATAAATAGCCCAAAAACAGTGGCAGTGCGGAAATGATGTACCCAATATAACGGATGATGGATTGCTGTAGTGTCAGTTTACCCCCTGTCTTGGCATCGACAACAGTCAATTTGAGCGACAATTTCCCAGGAGTGGCGGACTTATACATCCAAAACGCAATCGTGCCAACAAATGGGAGTGCGCAGCTCAATAAGAAATCAGCGAATCCCATAAAAATTTCATCTGATTGTGAATAATAGGTACCGTATATCAGGTACAACAGTGGGTAGGTGATGAGCATTAAGATGAGGGCATCAATAATAGTTGCAACAAACCTGACGCCAAATCCTGCATATTCGTGCGACGTTGCTAAACGTTCCGTATCAATCGAGTTCATGTATATTCCCTTATCGTGGTTGTTACATAAGCAGATGCTTATAATGTATTAGCTTTTCAATATGACACTAACCTATTTATCAAATCAAGTTTTTAAAGGTCACCTCCCTCCTTACAACACAATTCCCAAATGTAATTTGACGGCCTAGGGTACTTAAAAATACAATAACTGTATATTTGTACAGTTAAGCAGTTTTTAATGAAAGTAATCCCGATCAAAGCGCAGGCTGGACTAGTTGGCTTTGAGAGCCCAGCCGCGGAATATATCGAAATGGAGTTGAGCTTAGATGATTTGCTCATCGATAAACCCTCGGCGACATGGATTGGTGTGGCTCAAGGTACCTCAATGGAGCTAGATGGTATTTTTGATGGTGATGTCTTGATCATATCAAGAGCCGAGCCCGTCAAACACCTGTCCGTCATCGTGGCAGTGTTAAACGGTGTGTTTTGCTGTAAGCGTCTCGATATCCATCGGCGTGCATTACTATCGTCACAGGTTGACGCTACGCCCTATTTTATTCAAGAAGGAGACGACTTCTCACTGGAAGGGGTTGTGACACGTTCAGTGAGAATTCACACACCACTTAATAAGAAAATAGGGGCCTGATGTACTTTCTCATTGATGCTACCGCCTTTTATTGTTCGGCCGAAAAAGTCATGCGGCCTGACTTACGAAAGAGACCTGTCATCACCCTTAGTAATAATGACGGCGCAATTGTAGCTGTCTGTCCGATTGCCAAGCGATTAGGTATAAAGAAATTCGTCCCGTATTTTCAAGTTAAAGACATTGTCAAAAAATATGGCGTTGTGGTGACCAGCAGTAACTATGAGCTTATCATTCTCTTAGTACAAAAATGATGGACACCATTAGTCAGTTTGCGGATGACATTTACATTTACTCCATTGATGAACTCTTTGCCCGTTTTGATAGCACGCTAACCCATGATAGCTGGACAGCATTAGGTCGAGATATTAGACGCACTGTATGGAAAGAAGTGAGGCTACCTGTGGGCGCTGGAGGCGGAATGACTCCCACGTTAGCAAAAGCGGCCAGTCATGCGGCAAAACGCTTGCCCGGCTATAACGGCGTTGCGGTTATTGATAGTGAGCAATCTCGTATTGATATTCTAAAACAAATGGATGTCACAGACGTATGGGGCATAGGTAGTCGTCTAGGGATAAAACTCGCTGTAATGGGTATTCATAATGCCCACCAGCTATCACAACAATCACCGGCACGTATTAGAAAACAGTTTTCCATTTTAGTTGAAAACACAGTCAGAGAACTAAACGGCGAAATACGAATACAATGGGATGATGTTAGGCCCGATAAGCAGCAAATTTATAGCACCCGCACCTTTGGCTCTCGAGTAACGGACGAAACAGAACTGCACAAAGCATTAGTAGGCCATTGTGAAAGCGCGATGCGAAAGCTCCGTAGACAAAAGAGTTTAACCAAAGCCATTACGGTCTTTGCATCTAACTCTCCACATGATGATGCCGCATATTACCGCAAGTCGGTCTATCACCAGTTTCCGGTCCCCACCATGGACACACGTGTCGTCACGAACGCATTAACCGGTATGGTGGATAAAGTGTTTAAGCCAGGCGTGTGCTTTTATCGCTGCGGAATAGGAATTGTAGACATTATACCAGCAGCCAATTATCAAAGTGACCTTTTCAATGAAAGTAAAGATAATCCAAAGCTGATGAACATACTCGACGCCGTCAATGACCGATACGGAAAAAGTACGCTTCAGGTTGCCTCAAAAGGCTTTGATAAAAAGCATGAGATGAAAAGGCAGTTTTTGACTAAAAGAGCAACAACACGATGGTCGGACATACCCATTATTCGATGCTAGTAAAAACCCGTTAACACCACTAAAGCATCTGGAATATTAAACCTATCGGTTGCTGTAAAAAGCTCATTTATTTTCTATCAAAGTGGAAAATCACTGCTCTATCAATCAATATAGACTTTAGTATATAGTGGTAAAAATTGGCAAGGAAGCACGGAGTTAATTAAATGGAATTGGTACAGCGTTACTGGATGCTAGAATTGTTGGCGTATTGGGAGGGGCAGGTTAATACCAAACCTCTAATGCAAGCGTTTAATATCAGCCGACAAAGCGCTAGTGCCATTATTAATAAGTACCTTGCCTCGCAGAAAGAAACATTATCTTATGACGTTACTCAAAAAGCTTACTTAGTTACAGAAGCTTTCAATCCTAAATTCATAAACAGAACAGTAGATGAATACTTTGATTGGCAGCAAGTAGGCAAAATTCCTTCATTTCAATCTCGTGAGCCTTCAATAAGCCAAGTTATAATTCAGCCGCTTCCTCGATATGTTGACCCTAGCATTATGCGGCCGCTTTTAAAGGCGATGAAATGCAAAGCTGCGGTTGATTGCGAATACCTCTCTGTTACAAACAACGAACCACTTGGCAGGCTTGTTTACCCACATTCTTTTGTTAAAGCTGCAAACCGCTGGCATGTGAGAGGTTTTTGCGCACTTCGTAACAACTTTTTAGATTTTGTTTTGAGTCGATTTCGAAGTGTCGAATACGATGGGGGCGAAGCTACATATACTGAAAAAGATGATGCTAAGTGGAATACATCTGTGAATCTTATTCTCGCGCCAGACTCCCGACTCAGCGATATTCAAAAACAAGCACTCGAAAAGGATTTCAATATGAAGGATGGTCGATTAATTGTAAAAACTCGTGGGGCCTTAGTGAAATATACACTGGATGATTTACAGATAAAGACAAAGATGCTCGAAGCTGACCCACAAGCTCAGCAATTGATATGTGTTAATTACAGCGACATAAAACAATGGCTATACGAGTAAAAACACAAAGAAATATTGTTAAACGTCTCTTTTGTGTCAAATCGATTTACCTGTGATTAGTATCAGTATTGATGGATCGGAATGGTTGTCGCAAAGTGTAAAAACGCACAGAGAAACCAAGTAGGCTATAGAAATTGGACCAATTTTCACCAACTGATATCAAGGCAATTTTGCACTCTAAAAGAGCCAATATGTACTATTTGGAATACTGCAGAGTTATGCAAAAAGATGGCAGGGTACTTTATCTGACAGAAGGGAAAAAAGAGCACTCTTATTACAATATTCCAATCGCTAACACCACAATATTATTGTTGGGAACAGGTACATCTGTTACCCAAGCTGCAATGCGCATGTTGTCACAGGCTGGTGTATTAGTCGGGTTTTGTGGTGGAGGGGGGACTCCATTGCATATGGCGACTGAAGTTGAATGGTTTTCACCTCAAAGTGAATACAGGCCGACAGAATATTTACAGAACTGGATGAACTTCTGGTTTGATAACTATCAGCGCTTAGCTGTAGCTAAAGATTTCCAAAGAAAACGGACTGGTTATCTAAAGAGTGTTTGGAAACGCGATAGAGACTTAAAAAGTGAAGGCTTCACAATAGCTGATTCGCAAATTCAGGCGGAGTTAACGATTTTTGATGAACGAACCGAGGGGGCTGTAAGCACTACAGACCTTTTATCCATAGAAGCACAGTTGACCAAAAAGCTCTACAAACATGCATCGAACGCAGTCGACATCAAAGGTTTCAAACGAATTCATCAAAGCGGTGATTCTGCGAATGATTTTCTTAACCATGGTAATTATTTAGCTTACGGATTAGCAGCAAGTTGTCTGTGGGTTCTAGGAATCCCTCATGGATTTGCAGTACTACATGGTAAAACTCGAAGAGGAGCGCTGGTTTTTGACGTCGCAGACCTTATCAAAGATGCGGTCGTGTTACCTTGGGCTTTTATATGTGCAAAAGAAAACGCTACGGAACAAGAGTTTCGGCAACAAGTGCTTCAAAAGTTCACTGAGCACAAAGCATTAGACTTCATGTTTAATACAGTCAAATTCACTGCAAGCCAATACGCTACTAGCCAAAATGAAAAGGGACAACAGCTATGATGGTTACTTTTGTCAGTCAGTGTGAGAAAAAGGCCATTGGAAAAACTCGAAGAGTACTCGATGCTTTTGCTAACCGCATTGGTGACAACACGTGGCAGACATTAATTACAGAGGAGGGACTTTCCACTGTCAGAAAGATGCTTCGAAAAACGGCGAGTAAAAATACCGCAGTAAGTTGTCATTGGGCACGATCAAGGAGTCGAAGCCAGTTTTTATGGGTCGTAGGAAATCGTGGAAAATTTAATTCAGATGGAACTGTAGCGGTCAATATGACCCGATTGAAACTTAAGCATAAAGAATGGGAGAATGGGTGGGAACGCATAGAAATTATAGAGTTAGCAGCCAGCATCGCTGGATTATTTCATGATTTCGGCAAAGCCAATGATTTATTTCAAAGGAAGTTATCGCCAAAGACAGAGGTAAAATCAGAGCCCTTTCGACATGAGTGGGTATCACTTCGGTTATTTGAAGCTTTTGTTGCTGGAGGGTCAGATCAACAGTGGTTGAAAACCCTATCCGAAATTAGTAACCCTGACTTCGCTAAAGATATTGAACGCCAAACTTTAAATAACATTGTTAGAGACGATCAGCATTTAACGAATCCGTTTAATTCTTTCAGTGAAAACGCACCGCTTTCAAAATTAGTTGCTTGGCTTATTGTCTCCCACCATCGTTTACCGCTACCTCATACTGACGCGAGTAAAGTTGAGCTAACAGGTCAGAGAAACTGGTTATCGCTGCAATTTAATTGTCATTGGAATTCTAAAAATGCAGAGAATATCTCTAATATCGATAAGTCTATTATTAATGATAATTGGGCGTTTTCGATGGGTACCCCAATAACAAGCCTAACTTGGCAAAAGAAAGCGAAAGAACTAGCAGACAGAGCTTTACGTTCCAACACATTAAGTAGTGTCCCAGAGCTACTCCATCAGCGCTTCATAAGCCACATGTCTCGACTGTCATTGATGTTGGCAGATCATTACTACTCATCATTAGATGCCACTGAAAGTAAAAGTAAATGGCAAGATAGAAGCTATTTTGCTCATGCAAATACAGATAGAGAGACTGGACTGTTTAAACAACAGTTAGATGAACACAATATTGGCGTAGCGCATAACGCTTTTTTATTCGCTAGAAACTTGCCCTCGCTAAAATATACATTGCCAGCTATTGGCGAGCATAGATTGCTTTCCAAAAATGCGGAAGATGCCAAATATCAATGGCAAGACAAAGCGTTTAAAGCCACAAAGGTGTTGTCTAAAGAGAGTGAAAAACTCGGTTTTTTTGGTATCAACATGGCCTCTACAGGTTGCGGCAAGACGATAGCCAATGCCCGTATTATGTATGCTTTAGCCGATGAGCGCGAAGGCTGTCGCTTTTCTGTAGCACTTGGCCTACGAACCTTAACCATGCAAACCGGGGATGCTTATAGAGCCTTACTAAAATTAGGCGATGATGAACTCGCGGTGTTAATTGGCTCAAATGCAGTCAAGCTCATCCATCAGTTAGATAAAGACGAAAAGAAAAGTAAGCAATCAGACAATGGTAGTGAGTCAGTTCATGACTTTTACGAACAACTCTTTGTGAGCTATGAAGGCCAGATTTATGACGGGCGTCTCAAAAAATGGTTAGCAAGTAGCCCTAAATTAGAACGCTTAATCAGTGCACCGGTTCTAGTCAGTACGATTGACCATCTGATGCCCGCGACCGAAAGTCAACGAGGCGGTAAACAAATCGCGCCGATGTTGCGTCTACTAACCTCGGACCTCGTTTTAGATGAGCCTGATGACTTTGGGTTAGAGGATTTACCGGCCCTATGCAGAATGGTTAATTGGGCTGGCATGCTAGGTTCAAGAGTCCTGCTATCCTCAGCAACTTTACCTCCAGCATTAATCAGCGCGCTTTACGACGCTTATGTAACAGGAAGAAAACACTATAACGAAGTTCATTTTCCTCATAGCAAAGAAGCCGGTGTAGTGTGCGCATGGTATGACGAACACAAAAGTGAAGTTGCAACCATACGCGATAAACAGACATTCACGAATCAATGCAATGGTTTTACAGATAAGCGCCTGAAAGCTTTACTGAGAAAAGAGGATGTTCTGAGAAAAGGCCAAATTATTGCCATACCGGATTTGTTAGGTGGTTTTGATGTAGGCGTTTGTGAAGATAAAGTCGCTGACCATAATCAAGTAATCTATAAGGCGGTGGCGAATACCCTATCCCAAGAAATTGACCGATTGCACAACACGCATTGCGTGAAAAACAAGGACGGAAAGCGTGTTTCCGTTGGGGTGGTGCGTATGGCGAACATCAATCCCATGATAGAGGTAGCGAAACACCTTCTAACAATGTCACCAAAGGAGGGGACGCATTACCACTTCTGTGTTTATCACTCTCAATTACCGCTCGCACTTCGTTCATATAAAGAGAGTCGCCTTGATACCATTTTAACTCGCTATGATGAGGATGCTTTTTGGCAGCAGCCTGAAATTGCTAGCGTGCTGAGTGGCTCACCTGTTAATGACCATGTGTTTATTGTGCTAGGAACCTCTGTTGTTGAAGTAGGACGCGATCATGACTACGACTGGGCAATAGCAGAGCCAAGCTCATTGCGGTCAATAATCCAACTGGCCGGTCGGGTTCAAAGGCATAGAAAGCAACCCCCGCAAAAGCCAAACATAACCGTTCTCGAGCAGAATATCAGAGCGCTGAAAGGAGAAAGTGTCGCCTACTGCAAACCCGGTTTTGAAACCCCTGAGTTGCCCTTAGCATCCAAAAAGCTCACCGAGTTGTTATCTACAGAGATAGAAAATATCTCAGCAATTCCGAGAATGGTAGAGCCTAAAATGACAAAACGTGACTTCATGAAGGCTTCTTCTCCGAACAATAAAATCTCCGCAAACCCTGTCTCTTCTTTAGTTACTCAAGAGCATAGGGCAGTACGAACCACTTTGGACGTGATAGGGGGAGATATTAACCATGAGGTATTTTATAACTCACAAAAACCGGCTTCACTGTGGTGGGATGAATTAGCTCCCATTGACTGGAGCGCTGAATTTATAAAACAAACCGCTTTCAGAAAGTCTCAACCACAAGAAGAGTTCATCTTACACGTAAATGATGCCGGCGAACTTGATTGGGGCCAAATACACAGAACTTCGCCACCTTATACATTAGTAAGACAGAACAACCGATTTATCAAAAATGACATCACTCTCGCTCAGGGGAACCACTGGTGGTTTGATGCATCAGCACGAGAAATCTTTCACTACTTTGCCGAAAAAATGGGCGAAGAGGTAGAGAAAGCCAGTCAAGAGTTAGGAGTCATAGGTCTAAGAGAGTCAAGCAGTGATAAACCTATACAGTGGTGTTGGCATGAACAACTTGGCATTTATCAAGGGGATTAATAAGAATTATGGATATAACGCTAGCCCAGGCAATTGCAAACTACATAGAACAGCGAAAACAAACAAAGCTCGAGCCCTTACAGAAAAAACTTCAAAAGGTACTCAATAGTGATGATGAAACGGCAATTGCTGAGGCAAAAGTAGAATATAACTTGGCGGCACAGCCTATTGAAGAAAGCTTTGAACCTGAAACTTGGCTGACTAATGCCGCTAAGCGAGCCAAACAAACCAGTTTGGCAACACATGCTGCTAAATTCACTCACAGTGACGCGAAGGCGACCAGTGTTTTGGTGATTGATAATGTGGTGTTGGACGATGCTTACCTTGTAACTAGCTCCATTCCAGATAAAGCGATAGACGCGGTTGGGAACGCTGCCGCACTTGATGTGGCAAAACTGCTCAACCTCAAAGTGGAGGATGATAGCCTTATCGATCAAATACAAAGTGGTACATCACCCTCGCTGAGTCAGTTTACTTCTGATTCTGAATTACTGGCTTCTTGGATAGAGGGATTTAAGCAGGGGTTGGGAGATACAGCACTTAGCGTAAACAGTTTGACAAAGCAGCTGTATTTTCCAATATCAAAGGAACAAGAGACTTCATACCATTTACTCTGCCCATTGTTCTCTTCTGCGCTATGCCACCAGCTTTATAAAAAAGTGACCTCTACCCGGTTTGGTGACAGTAAAGAGATAAGAGACGCGCGCAGAGCGGGCAATTATCACCACCTAATGGATGTAAGTTTCCCGCAAACCGCCATACAGACTTTTGGAGGCTCAAAACCTCAGAACATTTCACAGCTAAATAGTGAGAGGTATGGACAGACATTTTTACTCCATGCTGCCCCACCTACTTTTCAATCGCAGGTCAAACCTCCGGTATCCAGCAAGAACATTTTCAATCGACAATTCACACGAAAAGTCTTTGGTAGCCTACGCGAATTTAAAACGTTTCTAGAAAACCTGAAACCACACGAAAATAATTTTAGAAAACGTTATAAGCGAGACCATGCGTTAGTTCTTCCGATGATTGATCAGCTGCTTAATTATGCGAGCTCCATTCAACAAATGAAAAGTGGATGGTCTGCGTCTTCAGAGTGCAAACTAAAAATAGAGCACGCACTTTGGTTAGATATCAACAACGACAGTGCACACTTTCAAAGTGAACGAGAAAAACTCAACTGGCTACCGGTGGTTGCGAATGATTTTGCTAGTTGGTTACTCAGACAATTAAAAAATGACGATAAATATCTTTTAGGTGATGTTGAGCATGCCTACTTTTATAAACTTTGCTTACACCATTTAAAACGCTTTGAACGTGTAACGCCGACAGCGGAGAATTCAAAATGAGCCAGTACCTTTTATTGAAGAAACTGCATGTACAAAACGCAAATGCTGTTGCCGGCCTCACTTATGGTTTTCCTGCCATGACCAACTTTCTGGGCTTTGCTCACGCCATATCGAGAAAACTACCTACCGACCTCAACGTCTCATTAGATGGCGTAGTGGTCATTAGCCACAAAAACACGGTGCATGTGAGACAGCCCAAAGGTTGGGGAGATTATGTTTTTGCTTTATCCAGAAATCCGTTAACTCAGCAAGGAAATACTGCCCCTATTAATGAGGAGGGCCGCTTAACCATGGAGGTTTCGCTGTTAATTGAAATGAAAGGTTATCAAGCGGGTGACCAATCAACCAGTGAAAGAATAAGAGACTGTGTAACACGAATGCTTCCCACGCTTCGATTAGCGGGTGGACAGATCAACAGTTTCGAAAGTGTTGAGTTAACAACACTAGATAACGACCGCAATACACTCAGGCAGCTAATGCCAGGATTCGCACTGATTGACCGAAGTGATTATCTCGCAAAGTATTTTACCGCAATAAAAGCTGAAAACAGCGAAGCAACTCAATTCGATGCATGGTGTGATTTCGCGATGCTCAAATATAAAGCTGAGCGCTCTGATAATTCAAAAGATACCAGTCACCTACAAGAGACTGATAGCGGTAAAGCCAATAAGGCAGACTGGCATTATGTTAGAAAACCCCAGCCTGGTTATCTGGTACCTATTAATACCGGATATTGCGCTATCTCAAAGGTTTATGAGCAAGGCGAAGTTGCCAATGTAAGAGATCCTTTCATTCCTGTGTTATTTGCCGAAGCAGCCTATAGCGTAGGGGAGTGGAAAAGCCTTCACGGGTTACCTTCCATAAACGCTGCTATTTGGCGCTACGAACACAAATATCCTTGGTATTTGGCGAAATCTGAACCGCTTGTTGAAGATATTTTGGAGCCAGACCACTTTGATGAAAACAGTGAAATGACCTTCTAATCGGTTTAGAACTACTAGACAAAATAATTGTGAAAATGGAGAAATATCATGGCAGAATCTAAATTAAAAACCCCTTCAGTATTGGCATTTGAAGCGAAGCTTATCCCTTCTGATGCGTTAATGTTTGCCGGCAATTGGGATGGGATGGAATGGGAGCCAATACAGGTTGGTGAAAAAGCGGTACGAGGAACGATATCTAATCGCCTAAAAGCTGCCACGGCGAACGATCCAGTTAAATTGGATGCTGAAGTATCTAAGGCAAACTTGCAAACTGTAGATATTGCCGCTCTGAATCATAATGCTGATACGCTAAAAGTGGTTTTTACGCTTCGGGTGTTAAGTGGCTTGTCGGTACCATCAACATGTAATAGCCCAGATTATCAAGCAGCGTTAGCTGATAAAATCAATGACTATCAAACAAGTGTTGGCTTCATGGAGCTCGCGCAACGCTATGCATTTAACATCGCGAGTGGTCGTTTTTTATGGCGAAACCGAGTTGGCGCACAACAAATCAAAATCACTGTGATTGTTAATGGTGAAACGACAGAGTTTGATACGCAAGAATATTCATTACGCACGTTTTCTACAGATGAAAAAATCACTCAATTGGCAAATCATATCGTTAAAGGCTTAACAGAAGATCATTGTCTAATCAAAGTTGAGGCATTTGCTCAGTTAGGAGAGGGGCAATCAGTATACCCATCTCAAGAGCTCGTGATGGGAGGCGCTAAAGGCGATAAAAGCAAGTTCCTTTACCAGCTAGATGGACAAGCGGCGATGCATTCACAGAAAATTGGTAATGCGGTACGCACAATTGATACTTGGCACCCTGCAGTTGATGAAGTTGGGCCGATTGCCGTGGAGCCTTACGGTTCAGTAACCAATCGCGGTGCTGCGTATCGCCAGCCCAAAGAAAAAACGGATTTTTACAATTTGCTCGACGGATGGATGTTAAAGGACAAAGTCCCAAGCGTAGAACAGCAGCATTACATTATGGCTATGTTGATCCGTGGCGGCGTATTTGGAGAGTAGTGACATGAAACACTACATAGACATCACCCTTCTGCCCAGTGACGATATAGGCATTCATTTTCTGTGGTCCAAGGTGATGATGCAGCTTCATTTAGCGTTGGTTGAGATTCAGGATGAGAACAATCAGGTGCCGGTAGCCACGGGTTTTCCAGAATATCGAGAACCCAAAGGAAAGAATCCGGGCTTTCTCGGGCAGAAGCTTCGACTATTCGCAGTAGAGCAAAATAACTTGCATCGCCTAGATATAAAGCATTGGCTCAGTCGCTTATCTGACTATGTTCATGTCAAAGAAATCTCTTCTATTCCAGCTGTTGATAGTTTTGAGAGTTTCTCTAGGGAAAATACAACTGGCTCAGTAGACAAACAAATTCGAAGAAGAATGAAAAGGCACAATGAAAATTATGAGCAAGCTTTACTGCACTATACAGGCTATCAACCGAGTAATGATAAATTACTGGTGCCTTTTATACGACTCAAAAGCTTAACCAGCGGAAACGATTTTTGTTTAAATATTGTCAGGGCTAAGCACGTTGACAACAGCGGTGAAATACAACATCAACGATTTAATACCTATGGGTTGAGTCGAACAGGGGTTTTACCCAAGTTTTAACTAATATTTTTAGCTCTTTAAAATTTCAAAGTAAAAACAAAGCGTTAGAGAAATTTTTAAATACATTAGTATTTTTACTAGAAGTGCTCTAACGCATTTACACTATTCATTTTTTTGCGCAGAGTTTACAGTTCATGGCCGCACAGGCCACTTAGAAAGTAAAGGTGAAATGCGAGACGGTGTGTTTATCGTTCATGGCCGCACAGGCCACTTAGAAAATATACGTCATAGAATTACTGTTTGCAATTCTGTTCATGGCCGCACAGGCCACTTAGAAATCTAAAGATTGTTTATTATTAACTACGTTAATGTTCATGGCCGCACAGGCCACTTAGAAAACAGAATACGCCAACCAAAACGACCCAGCAACGTTCATGGCCGCACAGGCCACTTAGAAACGCGAAGAGTTCGAAGCTTGTGTTGCTGCTAAGTTCATGGCCGCACAGGCCACTTAGAAAATCATCATTAAACGGTGAAAGCGTCACTGAGCGTTCATGGCCGCACAGGCCACTTAGAAACATAACATACCGCCCAATAACGCCCGCTAAGAGTTCATGGCCGCACAGGCCACTTAGAAACCAGAAAAGCGCCAGTCGATTCTTAAGGCAAGGTCCATGGCCGCACAGGCCACTTAGAAAATACCGAGAAATAGCGCAACGTTATGGTGTGGGTTCATGGCCGCACAGGCCACTTAGAAATCTATATGTGAGCAGTCGTCTGCGTTAATACCGTTCATGGCCGCACAGGCCACTTAGAAATATACCTAATCCACAACGGTTATCGAGTGTTCGTTCATGGCCGCACAGGCCACTTAGAAATCTTCAATGATGAGCTCGGTTTTGTCTTTCTGGTTCATGGCCGCACAGGCCACTTAGAAAGAGCGAATAACTCGGCGGCTAGTTTGTCGGTTGTTCATGGCCGCACAGGCCACTTAGAAAATCATTGGTTGGATTTGCTCGTGTACGATTGTGTTCATGGCCGCACAGGCCGCTTAGAAACTCAAAGAAGCGAATGCCTATAAAGATGGCATGGTTCATGGCCGCACAGGCCACTTAGAAATAATGGAAATGTGATTAAGGGTAGTGCCATCTGTCCATTGCTTTATAACCTTAATAACCTTTATCACTTTGAATTTATGATTATATTTTTTAGATATAAAACTATATAAAGCCAGTTTTTAGGTGAATTATTCATACGGTAAACGTCATAAGTGACGTGGTATGACGTATTGAACTTTATTTTCGGCAACACCTTTGCTTCTATTAAGCTTGGCATTGCAATAGGTGGAAGCAACTGCACTGCCTGTCATGGTAATATCGTCGCCCGTTTTCATGGTTATGTTTTTTTTGTGAAAAGTGATAATAGCGTACTGGCGATAATGTATTACTGAAGTTGTCATTCTGCTCGCTGTTGCAATAGCTTTTTTCTTATTTCGAAGAATGAAGAAGTCCATAACTCGAGTTCTTCATGCAATTTGTTCTGTGCGTTACGCTCTAATTTTTTAACGACACTTTGTTTGACTGGTGTGAAGTGCTCTAGCTCTTTTGATAAACGCTGCATGCAATATTCAAGACGACACTGGCCAGCGTCCTTTCCAGCCTGAAACAAAGAGTCAAAGTCATAATCGCGGTAATAAAAAGGCATCAATTTCGAGCTATTTTTTACAGGTAGAATAGCTCCAACAAAAGGGCGAGCGGTGGGCCCATAACGGCCATAACGTAAACCAACAGGTAATGTTGTATCAGATTCTTTCACTGTTTTGACAAAAGGAAAGGTACCCTCATCGGCACATAATTCGATTTTTTTCCAAACAGCATCGTATTGATTATGAAAACGCAATTGCAGTGTAGGCTTACCAAGTCTGCGGTGAAAACAACGCCACCTGTCCCTCGGCTCTTCATAGCTTACGCCGCGAATCGTTGATTCAACTTGGACATTCATATTCACATTCCTTTGGTTGATAACTTCTTCTCAAGACGAATATTTTCTCGTTGAAGCTCCGTGTTAGCCGATTCCAAGCTATCCACTTTTCTTGATAGAGCCGCTATTTCTTCGTCCTTATTCACTTCAATATCTATACCCAGCAACTCACTCATAGGGTCCGGGATAGTTTGGAACTGCAGCGCCTTTTCTCGCGTTTTCTTTAGCTCTTTGTTCAAAGACATGATTTGAGATTTTTTCGCTGCTTTCAGTTCAACAAGCTCTTCATTGAGTGACGTGACTTTGTCCCACGCCGCAACCACACTTTTTTTAAAGCGCTTGATATACCCCTCTCGCGTTTCCTTAGCCATTTTGAAGTAACGTTGTCTGTCTTTCGTTTGAGATTGCCGGGTAACGCCTGAAACGGATGTCAGAAAGGCATAGTCATTCATAAGAAGTTGAATGATGCTATTGACCGGGCTAACCAATTTTTTTACTTCTTTAGCGACTTCCTGTTGAATGTGGTTCTCTAAAGCGGTTATTGGGTTGTCAATTTCAGTAGACTGCGCTTTTTTATTATCGTAGCGCTCTATTTCACGCTCTACGAGGTCAAAGAGCTTCAAAAACATAGCGCGATACCCAAGCTCTGAGACCTTTTTTCCCACCAATCGTGGGCACATCGACGAAAATTTTCGATATTCCAATTTGATATCAAGCATGAGCATGGCTATGACCACCGATTTTACATCGGGCGTGATGACATAACTCTCTAAATGCTTAGATGCTGACTCCACACAATCCATCGCTTTTTGTAATGACAATGCATCTAGTGTTTTCAGTTGACCTTCGATGGCCAGCTGCTCGTAAAGATTCACTTCAAGATCGGCGAACTCAGTCTTCAGAGAATCTATTTGTGTAAGTACATACTCAAAGGAGGGTTCAACCTGCATAGCATCATTCTCATCGCATAATCTAAGATTAGGTTTGGCGTTCATATTAAGGCTCACTATGTTATGTACTGACCATTGTATTAACGACATTAAATGGATAGTGAACAACGGCTTAAATCACTAATGAAAATAGGTTTTTTCAGCGTCAGGCAGATATTTGTTAATTTATACTTATATCTGCATTTTTATAACGCTGTCAGTTACTTACGACATAATTATTCATCAAAAGAATCTGACTTCTACGGGCGAAATTTTTCTAAATAATAGTAGTTCACCTGAAAAGCACTTAAGCGTCTGATGACACTGATTAATTTATGAATTAAGCATACGCTGTACTGATTTCTACTCAAACATTAAAAAACACAACACCATCAGCGAGTAACAACTTAAATTAGCATAAAATATAATCAACGCTATCAATTTTAATCCAACGGCGTTTTCAATAACAGTCTGGTTAGTTTTACCGTCAATTCTCAAAAGATAATCCGTGTTATCTCACGTTGGCCATACCTGTTTTGGTCACATCAAACTCTTCACCGTAATGCATCGGCATCGCTGAACTTGTCCATCCACCCGCTTTTTGAATTTGATCTAATGAGACACCCCGCTCAAACATGGTTACTACACCTCCGACCCGGGTACTATGGCAGCTTGGTTTGAATTCAAGATTGAGTAAGGACGCTAAGTTCTTATATCTGGCCAACAGTGCATGGTATTGCATCGCGGTATCTTGCACCGTTTGCTTTGGGGATAGTTTTCTCAATAAAGGGCCATCAGCAATGCCCGTTCTCGTGAGCCATTTATCGATAAGATTGATAGTGGTTGTTGATATATAGCCGTACTGGCCTTTACCTGATTTATCGGTTTTAGAGCGCGGGGCGAAGATCCGTTGTTTGGCAAAATCGATGTGATGAAGCTCAATTGCTAACAAATTTGACGCCCGGAAAATCGTGTCTATCGCTGTGTTAAAGATGACGGCGTCACGTAACCCAATCAGTGAATCCGTATCGAGTTTTGCATTGATGGCGTCAATATTTTCAAGGCGCATAGGCGCGGCTTGAGACTGTCGGCTGGGCTTTTGATTTATCTTATGGTTGGTGTATTCGGCAAAGAGTTTTGACTGTTTCCACGGGTCCGGCAATTCGCTTACTCCAATGAAATAGCGCACTGAAGCAATTTTACGGCGTATGGTGTGATGCTTAAGTTTGGTCGACATCAAGTGATTCAGATAGGCACGACACGATGCTTTAGTCACATTAACATCGCTGGCCATAGCAGGCAGTGCGTTATCTTTGCAAAACGCCAGGTACTGATTGAAGCCGTACTGATAGGCCCGTTTCTGATTTACTGGTACTTTTTCTTCTTATCATGCCGATAAACGCTATATACACTCTGCTTAGCCATAGTGGAGTTTACATGCTTTTCTATCGACTCCCGTAATCCGTCCATAAGTAAAACCTCGTTCAGCGATGAAAGGCATTCAAGGATACCCTGCGCCATGCTATCGACTGTATCGGCAGCAAAAGAGCGTGTCATTCCTGCATTAAAAGCAAACTCTATTAAATCCCGCCTCGTAGGGAAAGACCTGCTTTTGCGCAATTTAAGCGCCATTGTGTTGTCTATAGTTGGATAGATGAGCGTATGAGTGACGTCATACACTGGGCTAAGTCGTATGTCTGACTGATTAGTGGAATATTGCAATGAAAAGTTTTTAAGGTGCGCGTCACCGTTTCCAATCAAGCAGTTAAATGCAATCAGCGTAAACATCTTGTCTACTTCTTCAGGGGAGTGTGTATTGCGGTGTGTTGCCTTCATCACATTTTCATAACTACCTAAATATTTCTGGTCTCCAGTGCGCCCCATAAGCGTAGCATAATCCTCGATACCCTTTTTATTGCCGTCATTATCTACGTCAAAACGCTCTACCACATAGTGCTGCAAATCATCTGATAGCCATACCTTGGGGGTATCCAGACCACAGTACTCAGCGCATTTCATGCAAACAAACTCGTTGACTGTCAGCAACGGGAATTCGTCATCAAAGGTTTTAACAATAACGTCTTGTTGTAAGAGAGTCGAACGGGATACCATTACCTTAGGCTGAACGCCGGATGCCATACCATTTAAGTAGTAACGGTCCAGTAGTTGAGGGAATAAACTTTCTTTGCCAGACCAGTGCAGTATGTCATCGATGGTGATTGGATTAGGCTCTGGCATGGTGATGCCGGCATCGTAAGATAAGTGGCCTATGCCTTTCTCCCCCATAAGCGCCAGTAAGTACATATCATCGACGTTAGCATAGCGTATGAGCTTCTCAGAAATATACCGTCGCAGATAACCTTCAGGCAGATTCTGCGTGAATATTGGATGCAGTGCACCATGCGTATACGACTCAGGTTGGTAAGGCATCGTTAACGATACTGGTAAATCTTCATTAGTATACGTATAGCTAAATTGGGCCGTCCGATTTAAGATACCAGACGATTGTCCGGCCACATGAACGCTCAGTCGGAGAATCCGTTCGGGTAAGCTTGCGAGAATTAAATTAGTCGTCATCGTAAATGGCCCCAAGTTCATCAAATTTCGGGCGGTGATTAATGGGGATGGCTGTTAACTCTAAGTCCATTAGAGTTAAGTAGCGCTCAAGCAGTTGCAGTGATCCCTGATAACGGCCGTTCTCAATTTGAGATATTCGGGGACGGCCTGTCTTGAGTTTTTTGGCAACATCATCCTGACTCATGCGGTGATGTTTTCGTTTTGCCTTTAGCTGATTGCCGATAGATTCTCTGCTCATTATTCACACTATATTTGTATCTATATATATACAAATAACATTCCTTAGTAATAATGTACATATATAAATACATTTAATATAAGAATAACGAAGGTTACCTTACGTTCGCCATACCTGTTTTCGTTACATCAAATTCTTCACCGTAATGCATCGGCATCGCTGAACTTGTCCATCCGCCGGCTTTTTGAATCTGATCTAATGAGATACCACGTTCAAACATGGTTACTACACCTCCGACCCGGGTACTATGGCAGCTTGGTTTAAACGTTAGATTGAGTAATCCCGCTAAATTCTTGTATCTAGCCAGTAGTGCATGGTATTGCATCGCGGTATCTTGCACCGTTTGCTTTGGGGATAGCTTTCTCAATAAAGGGCCATCAGCAATGCCCGTTCTCGTAAGCCATTTATCGATAAGATTGATAGTGGTTGTTGATATATAGCCATACTGGCCTTTACCTGATTTATCGGTTTTAGAGCGCGGGGCGAAGATCCGTTGTTTGGCAAAATCGATGTGATGAAGCTCAATTGCTAACAAATTTGACGCCCGGAAAATCGTGTCTATCGCTGTGTTAAAGATGACGGCGTCACGTAACCCAATCAGTGAATCCGTATCGAGTTTTGCATTGATGGCGTCAATATTTTCAAGGCGCATAGGCGCGGCTTGAGACTGTCGGCTGGGCTTTTGATTTATCTTATGGTTGGTGTATTCGGCAAAGAGTTTTGACTGTTTCCACGGGTCCGGCAATTCGCTTACACCAATGAAATAGCGCACTGAAGCAATTTTACGGCGTATGGTATGATGCTTCAGTTTGGTCGACATCAAGTAGTCTAGATAAGCCCGACACGATGCTTTAGTTACATTAACATTGCTGGCCATGGCCGGCAGCGCGTTATCTTTGCAAAACCCCAGGTATTGATTGAAATCGAACTGATAGGCCCGTTTCGTATTTTCTGATTTCAGCTCCCATACATCGTCTTTTAATTCACGTAGATTCTCTATGACGCGTTCGCGATCTGACTCTGCGATCGCCATCGGTACATTATCGACATGAATTAGCATGGAGGACATAAATTCGCTCTTTTTTATTATTTAAGATAATTCGGGTTATATTGAATAATAGAGCAGGGGAGTGAGGTGATCAAGACTTTTTATAAAACATTACATGTAACTCTTTATTCTAATATGCCGGGTAGGGGAGTTATAGGCAAAATAAAAAGCGTTACAAATAACGTTTTTATGTTGGCGCCGATTTACTATATGATGGAACAAATTTGATAGCGAGCAAATATCATGACAGAAGACAGTCTTTGGCAGGCATTTTTGGACGAACAATTAGCGTCTTTTTTAAGTTCATTACGTGAAAAGGATATTCAAACCCCCTTTAGTATAGAAGCAAAAATACCCGAGTGGAGAGGACTGGGTAAAACCAGATGTTTCATCGCGATGCGTAAATATATAAGACCAGCCAAAGTCACTGCCTTCGAGAAAACCTTTGAGGAATTCAAAGCGCAATCCCGCGCAAGCCTTTGGACGTCATACCTCCACAAACACCTCATTAAGTTCTTAAAATCAGTGCCAGAGTCAGAGTATCTGCAGGATAAAGAAACCCTTTTGGCCACTGACACCAACATACTCAATACATGGCTATCCCTTGAGCCCAGACCCCTATATAAGGCGATGAGGCCGTGGCTATCACAACCTGTCATTAAGCAATTTCAAAATCGTTATCGTGCTTTTAAACACCGAGGTCTTAAAAATATAGAGACGATTGAGGTGTCACCAAAGACTAAGCAATTAATTGACATAGTTAAGGGAGAAACATACGCCGAAAACTATGATGAAGTTTTCGAGATGTTATTCTCTAAGGATTACGCCGTCACGACGGATGAAGAGGTTGCCGCTGCCAAACAGCGCATCTCAGACGAGCTCCCGCCGTCAACAAATCTTTTTTTAGAACACTTTCTATTACGCCTTAACCCCAATGACAGAAACAGAGTAAAGATGCTCATAGAACTCTCCTACAACGCAGGATGGGACGACGCTAAGAAAAGCAAAAAAAGGAAGGGCAATCCGAAGATGGAAGCTCTCGTTGATTTCGAATTTTTCAATACTGCGGCTAGGATCGTCAATACTCACACCGTTGACGATAATATCGAAGAGTAAAAACTAGCACACTTAATGATAGAAAGAATTCGAGTGATAATACTATGAATCAACGTGCGCCACTAAAATACCCAGGCTCTAAGCAGCTAATGATGAAAAGACTGCTGAGACACTTACCCAAGAAAGGTGATGTGCTTATTGACGTATTCATCGGGAGCGCATCGGTACCACTGAATACCAAATATAAGGAATATCACCTCAATGATGCCAACACAGACCTAATTTCACTGTATCGGTTCATACAACAGGATGTAAGCACGTTTATCATTGAAAGTAGAAAGCTATTTAATACGTCGACCAATAACCCTGAATTCTATTATTCGGTGAGAGAAAAGTTTAACCAATCACAGGACAATACTGAGCGAGCGTTATTGCTCCTATATCTTAATAGGCATTGTTTTAACGGGCTTTTGAGATACAACTCAAGGGGTATATTCAACACGCCTTTTGGCCGGTATAGCTCCCCATATTATCCAGAAAAGGAATTAGAGCATTTTGCTGAAAAGCTTGAAGACGCGACTTTTTATAATATGGAGTTCTCCGACTTTTTGTACGAAATGGAAGATAGGTTTACTGGAAGAGGTATGAAGTGTCAGTGCTATGCTGACCCGCCTTACATAAAGCACGACGAACAAACTCAAGTATTTACTCAATACACTGCTAATGGCTTTTCATTAAAGGCTGAACTACCGTTTAGGTCCCTAAATTTTGATGAATATTTGTAAGCAAGTGATTTTATTGTTGGATTCTTACTGACTTTATAAAAATACTCCGTCGAGTAGCGTTAATTCGTGAATAGAATTATATTTATTATCCAGCGCAACAAGACAACTCACTCACATCTTTATTAAAAGTCTGCGCACACAGTTTCAGACCTTCAACCATGGTTAGATAAGGAAAAAGCTGGTTTGCTAAATCTTCAATTGTCATTTGATTGTGTATAGCAAGGGCTGCACTTTGTATTAGCTCACCACCTTCGTGTGCTAAGATTTGCGCACCGATAAGCTTATTGGACTGTTTATCTGCCACTAACTTTATAAAACCGTCTGTCTCAAAGTTGGCTAAGGCTCTTGGCACATTTTCCATTTCTAATACGCGGCTAATAACGCTTATTCCCTGATTTTCAGCTTCACCTTCTGATAACCCAACGGTAGCAACTTGCGGATCGGTAAAAATAACAGCAGGCATGATTGATAAGTCTAGCTTCAAGTTATCACCAGTCATATTTGAACCGGCACGGCTGCCTGCAGCCGCCGCAACATACACATATTGAGGTATGGTTGAGCAATCACCTGCAGCGTAGATATGAGAAACATTTGTCTCAAGCATTTCATTGACAATGACGGCTCCTTTATTGTCAGTCCTGACACCTGCAGCATCTAAACAAATTCTTGCAGTATTTGCGTGACGGCCAGTAGATATCAATAACTTCTCACAGAGCACTTGCTCATCTTCGGTCTGTATGAAAAAACCATTGTCATCATGAGTGATTCGAGTGACTTGGGTATTATTTATTATTTCAATGCCCTCCTTCTCAAAACACTGACTTAATCTATCACCCAACAGTGGATCCTCACTTTTCAACAAGGTACTGCGCGCTAAAATAGTGACTTGGCAACCCAACCGAGCATATGCCTGAGCAATTTCTACAGCAACTATCGATGAACCAATTACTACAAGGCTCTTAGGTAGCTCTTTTTCGAACAACGCTTCTGTTGAAGTCCAATAGGGGGTGTTTTGTAGTCCTTCTATTTTAGGGATAGTGGGTGTTGAGCCTGTTGCAATAAGAAATTTGTCTGCAAGTAGTGTTACTTCTGTACCGTCAGCATAGGTAATGTTCAGCGCATTTTTGCTACTAAACCGCGCATACCCCTTGATCAAGGTTAATGCCGGATTGTTTTCCAGTATATTTTGGTATTTGGCGGTTCTCAATTCGTCTACGCGACTGATTTGTTGATGCGATAAAAGCGTGCGGTCTATCTTAGGTTCGTGGTCTTCAATGCCTGTAAAAGGGTTGCTTCGTTGTTGATGTGCTAATTGAGCGGCGCGGATGAGAATTTTAGATGGAACGCAGCCGACATTAACACAACACCCGCCTATAACGTCGGCTCCTTCTATTATGGTGACCCTTGCACCATTTTCTGCCGCTTTAATGGCGCACGAGAATGCCGCAGATCCACTGCCAATAATAGCAACATGAAGTTGCTTCGCCTTGCTTGCACAACAATTAGAGCTGCCTTGTGCGTTCATAGATTAATCGCTACTTTTTACGTTAGACGAATAGCCTGCATTCTCGGTGGCTGCCATTAACTCTTTTGTATTGGTTTTCGTATCGTCGAAGGTAACAATCGCTTCATTTGGCTCATACGTAGCCTCGACTGTTGTTACACCTTCCACTTTTTTAAGTGCTAATTTGACCGTAACGGGACAAGTAACACAATTCATGCTAGGTACTTCTAGCGTGACTGTTTTTAACTCTGCCCACGCCGTGGTGCTTGAAAGTAAAGCCATCGTAAGTAATAGTTTTTTCATAATATTTTCCTGTTTTAAAATGTTTTAGGGATTGTGTAAGGTTCTTGAAATCAGATTAACCAAACTAGCCAATAGTTACTTGTGATCAAAACAAATGCTATTAATGACGTTATCCAAAAGGCAATTTGACGACGACGCCTTGTTTGCGGAATTGCGCAGACACTTCCTGGTTGGCATTTTTCAATCGGCCGATGGATTTTATAACCTGCATAGCCAAGGAAGAGCATGACGGTCACTACAAAAACTGGACGGTATGGTTCAAAAGCGGTTAGGCTACTAATCCATGAGCCACTTATTCCAAGCAACAATAGGACTAACGGACCTACACAACAAATGCCTGCCCCGATCGCCGCGATAATACCTCCCACCATCGGCATTTTAGAGTCGTCGTTGATCATATTTAATCTCGATATTGGATAAGATAGCACCGAGTATAAAGTATGTACCTTAGTACAGAGTCAAGCTTGATTAGTTATTTCATTGTGATTTGTTAGCGGGATGCTCTAGATAGTTAGATACATTTACTTTGGTGACAGGGCATTAATAATGGGGCAATGGCTATCATCATCATTCGTCTGACACTTAGTGATGCTCTCCAATAGCGCATGCTCTAATTGTTTTAGGTCTTCCAGCTTAGATTGCACAGATGCAAGTCTCTGTTTTGCTAGCGCTTCTACCTTGCTACAGCACTCGCTATTTAACGACAGCAGAGATTCTATTTCTTTAAGCGTAAATCCTAATTCTTGAGCGCGTTTTATGAATCGGATCCTATCAACCGTTTCCTTAGGATATACTCGATAACCCTCAGAGGGCTTTTGTGGCTGACTGATTAAGCCATTGCGCTCATAAAAGCGAATAGTTTCTTTATTCACACCGATTAGTTTTGCAATCTTTCCGATTGTCCCTGACATAAGCGAATCACCTCTACAATATAATTGTAAGACACAAGTAGTTAAATCAAGGGTTTAAACCGAGATATTGCCTAACTAAATGTCAAATGTAGCTATTGAACTTTTCTATCTTTACCTGATGCTGCTCTGCGTTTTCGCTCCACTTGAACATAAACTGTGTCAGTGGTCGCACTACTTGAATGACCTAGATCCTCAGATAAATCTTTCAAAGGCCTGTCACGTTCAATCTCCATACTGGCACCGGTGTGACGCAAGTAATGTGTCGTTGCTTCATTTAATTTCTGCGCGGCTTCTAGTCCCTGTTCAGACTTCATCTTGTCGAAAGCTGCATCAAATACTTGCTGCACAAGCCTGGAGATTTGACGACTCGTTAAACCGCCACGACCGCGAATTTTTTCGACCAAAACGGTTTGTTCACCTTTGGATGGTAACGGTGACAGTCCACGCCATTCTCTATAGCGTTTCAAAAACGTAAGATAACCCGGTGGTACCGTGATATCTCTAATCTTTTTGCCTTTTCCATAGGCCTTAAACCACCAGTTGTTGTCCTCATCTGTCCAAAAATGACTCATCAACGGTGTCCAGTCTTGGCGTTCTGAGAGCTCTGAAAGTCTCAGAAATAGGGTTTTCATGGTAGCAATAACGAATAAATTGCGCTCCACAAGCGGATCGTTATCTGCCATTTCAACCGAAGTATCCAAGAGATATTGCCATTGCTGTTCCGTTAATCGACTGATCGTTTTCACCTGACTGTCTTTAATCATATATTTACAGTCACGTTTTGCTAATGGAATAGGATTGCCGAAACAAATTTCTTCATCGATGAGATGACGGTAAAAAGAACTCAATGCCACAAAGGTAGATTCGAGGGTCTGCAATGATGGTTGGTACTTTTTCGGGTCGAGCACTCTATCCTTATCGTATTTGGGCGGCGTTTGCCTGAACGGGGTCCACTTAAGGTTTGAAGCAAAGTATCCGTTTTTGAGGCTAAATCGATCGTGGAGCTGCGTACTTATCCATTTAACCGGTGGCGCCACACAAAAATCAATGTATCGCAAAATATCTGCTTTGCGTAAATCGTCCACTGGCTGCTTATCCACCATGAAGACCCACAGTAGAAACTTTTCGATGTCATTTCGAAAACGCACATACGTGTGCTGTGATTTGTTGCGACCGATATATAAAAGGTATTCTTTCGCCCAGTCCCAGTGCTGTCTCATCCATGTCGGTTGCTTATCTAAGAATGAACTTAGCTGCGGATAGTCAGACAAACTGAGCTCTGCCAGCTCAGCATACGTGGGAAACAACGGTGTGGGTTTAGAGATGGCCAAATGAGTTTTTTTGTAGGTTAAGATGGCAACACTATAACTTACCCTTATACACTATGTCTAATACTAAACCGTATTAGACATAGGAGGATTTTAAAGATAGGATGTTCGACGGTGATAATAAACCTTTCCTCTCTGACGAACAAAGGTAAATTTAATTTGAAATGGCAAGGCGAATATTGTTTTGGTGAAACCTGGATTGCGTTTCGAGGTATGAGCGCAGAAAATAATTTGCATGCCCATGCCGCTCTGCAGTTGGTTGCAGGCGCAGGCATTACTGTTACCGATGACAACACATTTGAAAAACAAGGTAATGGGTGGTTAATTCCCTCAGGTGTTAAACATAGAATTACTACATCATCACCCATCGTCATTCTACTTATTGAACCAGATTCTTTTTTTGCCGACGCTCTGCAACCCTCTCAGCAAAAAGGTTTAATAGTACAAAGCCTCTCTCTGGAAATGTTAGACACGTTGTTAGCGGATATTCCTTTGCGTGACATGATGAATAAGCTGGAAACACTTTATCATCAAAATAACAGTGTCATTGACGCACGACTAATCTCGGCGATGACTTATCTCAACAGTATCGATAAGCGCCCGACTGTCGAGCTTATCGGGAAACATGTAGGTCTTTCAGTCTCTAGACTTCGCGCCTTATCGACACACTACCTTGGCGTCCCATTTTCAAAAATCATTGTATGGAAACAGGTAAACTTGGCATTTCAATCATTAGCAAAAGGCGCTTCCTTAGCGGATGCCGCTTATGATGCAGGCTTTGCCGATCAAGCTCATTTTACACGAATTCTGCGCGACACTATTGGCGTAACACCAGGACAAACCCAAAATATGGATAAACAATAGGCGCTTTTGCTTAATACAGGCGATTTGTTCAATACCCTTCGACTAAAACCTTGAATAATTCCGGTTCATAGACAGTTTGAAGGCAGCAAAATTATGAAACCACTTCTAAAACGTGAATATGAACGCTCAAAGAAATTGGCTCGGGAACTCGAAGCAACAGGAGATTTATCATCTGCCTTCATCGCGTTAGAGCGTGCGCATATTCTGGGTCAACGTTATCTTATTCCTCATATACACGCTCATCTTTTAATGTTGAAGATCGGACTAAAACAACGGGATGTCCGTGAAATTTTTGGACAACTGCTCAGGATCGTTGCAACAATCCCAGGCTATCTTTTGGGGTGGGTGCCAAAAGGTAATACCGGAGGTAGTAACGTATCGGCGCTCAAACCTATGCCCCTCCCTCCCGATCTCGCGCCGGTTTTAGCCGATTACAATGTATGGCGTGATGTGATGAAGCGAGCAATAATCTTTTGTGTGATCGCACTGTGCGTGATTGCTTCATTGTTTATTTTTGACGCTCGCCACCAGTCATCCGCTAGTGCATTATCGCAATACTGGACATCTCAGCGCTTTACACCCATATCGATTGGAGAAAGTACACACAGACTGAGTGTCACGCCCGTGGTTAATTTTTATGGGGAGCCGGGGTTTGCCACAGAGGCTGGTGTTTCATACTTAGTGCAAACGGATAAGCACACCGTGTTATTTGATCTGGGACACAACCGACAACAAGCACAAGAATCTCCACTTGAGCAAAACTTACAGCGCCTTGATGTAAACACTGATGAACTTGATACTGTTTTTATTAGTCATTTCCATCGTGATCATATTGGTGGGCGTACATGGGAAGAAAAAAGCAGTATAGGCTTTGGTTTTAACCAACCAGCACTGGTGAATACGTCTATTTTTGCCCCCATCCCACTTAGCTATCCTGGCAAGGATGTAACGACTATCGACAAGCCGACGATACTCATGGATTCACTGGCGTCAACCGGCCCCATTCCTCGACAGCTAGTCTTGGGCCGAGTTGACGAACAAGCCTTGGTGATCCATCTCGAAAACAAAGGACTCGTGGTAGTTGTCGGGTGTGGTCATCAAACACTGACTGCGCTGATAACCCATATTGAAACACATTTTGAGGCTCCTCTATATGCGTTAATCGGCGATGTACATTTTCCACTTGAAACAGGCCGGCTGCATATTGCTGGTATAGATATACAGCGTCGTTTGGCGTCAGGTAGCGGGCTTTTTTCTCCCATCAGTAAACAAGATGTACTTAATGATATTGCGTTAATGTCACAAAAATTCGACATAGTTGCGTTAGGTGCTCACGATACAAGCGACCAAGCATTGGTATTGGTTGAGGAACACTTTACCGGCGAATTCATACCCGTTCGCGCCGGTAAACCCATACATTTTGATGAGTTTGTTACAAGACTAGAGGAGGCACGCTAATGTCACCTATCAACGCCACTTATTTACAAGCCACTCCCCTACTTGATTTCGATACGCCCGCTATTCAGACGCTTATTGCCGAAAAGGAGTGGCAGTCACTGACTACCTCTGAGCGTATTGGTGCTATTTACCACTTTATACAAAACGATGTCGCATTTGGGTATAACAAACGTGATGATATAGCTGCTTCGGAGGTGCTTAAAGATGGTCTTGGTCAATGCAATACCAAGGCAACCTTACTGATGGCACTGTTAAGGGCAACCGGTATTGCATGTCGTTTGCATGGGTTTACCATCGATAAGCGATTGCAAAAAGGTGCTATCACGGGCTTACTGTATATACTCGCCCCACGGCTAATCATTCATAGCTGGGTAGAAGTACAACATGACAAAGAGTGGATCTCGTTGGAAGGCTTTATTCTCGATAACGGCTATTTAAACAGTGTTCAAAAGCGATTCCCAAAAGCTACGACGTTTTCAGGTTACGCCATCGCCACTAAAAACCTGCAATCACCTAACATTGCTTGGTGTGGAAAAAACACTTTCATTCAAAGTGAAGGGATTGTCGATGATTTTGGCATTTTTGATTCTCCCGATACGTTTTATCAAGCCCATGGTAATAATTTAAAGGGATTCAAATCCTTTTTATATGAAAATATTTTACGGCATAGTTTGAACCGGCGAATCGACTACATCCGTTCAAACAAGCTTTAGGAGAGCACAATGAATAACCAACAACGTAAGAGTAAAGTCTTTATTTCACATGCCATTTTTAACCGCATTTGGTTGCTGGTAATTGGCCTGATATTCATTATCAGCGCTATATCACATAGCTTTATTTGGGAACAATCGGTTGTACACAACTTGCTATTTCATCCTCTGATTATTCTCGTCGGATTAGGCCTTTTTGCGCTATATTGTCAGTCTCGAGAATGTTCTAAACTGTAATATAAACAGCGCAATTAATAAGAGGGCACTCGAACTCATATCGAATGCCCCAGCTCAGTACACAACAAGCTTTTTGTAAACCAATCGAAACAAAACAGGCAGCACTACCAGTGTTAGCAAGGTTGACGATATTATCCGCCGATGACCACTGTGGCCAAAGGCCGTTATACCTCTGCGCCAGTATCCACGTTGATCGGCATGGGCACGAACACAAGGCTTGCTGCCAATGCGGCCATCAATATCGGCCGTAACCGCGTTAGTGCGCTGTCAATAATTGAACGAACCAATTCCCCTGTTTCTTCCAGTATTTGTCTGATATGAACAATGAATAGGTGACATGACTCAATAGTTTAAGCACTCTAGCTTGGCTAGAGCGTAAATCTGAGAGACACATAAAATGATAATAAGCGATTTATCGATACAACGATAAGCCATAATAAAGCGATGCTGAACTTACTAAGAAAAGTCTCTTCGGTATTGGCGGCTGATCATGTTGCGTGTATTTGTTCCAGCTGCTAACCGTGTTTTAGTTTTACATACAAATTAACGGTTACCAAAGGTGCATAACACTAATCCCGCAACAATAATGCGGAATTAGTGCATTTCTGTCTAAAAGTATACACTAGAACCGATAATTTACGCCAATTTCAAACGAACGCTCAGGGCCAACATAAATACCTTGTCGCATGCCGGTGATGTAGCGTTTATCAGTTAGGTTTTTGATAGCGCCGAATACCTTCATATTTTTGTTAACGGTATAACTAGCGTTTACATCTAACAAGGTATAAGCAGGTAACAAGCCACCCCAAATGCCACCCGCGGCATCATCAGGTATGTCTACTGTGTTGCTTGCATCACCATATTGTTCGCCTCGATGATGCACGGTTAATGCCCCGCTTAACTTATCACTTTCATAACTCAAAGCAACATTGGCAATTACTTTTGGCGCATACGGAAGTCGGTTTCCACTATTTTCTCCTGTTTTAAATTCTGAAGTTGGGATAAACGTAGCGTTAGTATCAATATAAAAGCCACTACCAATATCATAGGCTAACAGCAATTCCATACCTAAATGTTCAGTTTCACCGCCGTTGGACTGAGACAAATTAGGGTCGCTATTACCCGTTACCACTTGATTGCTAAAGTCCATGATAAAAGCGGCTGCTTCATAAGTAATGTCGCCCTGCTTTCCTCTGAGGCCTAGCTCATAGTTAGTTGAACGCTCTCCATCTAAGTTTTGATCGCTCAGCCCGTCAAGTGCCACACCGTTTGAAGCGGGCGAGAAAGCGCGGTAAACACCACCATAAATTTGTGCCGAATCATTCAAGTCGTAAGTTGCGCCAACACCGGGTAGAATTTCGGTGTTGCTGGTTGTTGCTTCTGCATTATCGTTGGTTAGTATTATTCTTTTTTGCTCATAGGACTCTACTCTAAGGCCGGGTGTAAAAGCAAAAGCATTGCTTAATTGAATACGGCTTTGGGCATAGCCGGCATAGCTTTGCGCCGAATCAATACGGTGGCGATCGTTTGCTCCTGTGCGATCGGAGCTGCGCAGCGCTCGAATTCGGGTGTCGTTTGACTCCTCTTGCATGAAACGTAAGCCAAATTCACTGTTGGCTTCTACACCCATAAGGCTGTGTTCTAAAGTCAAGCGAGTTTCTATTCCAACGCGCTCAAACGAGCGATTATTTCCGGTTAAACTGTCGGTATATACCCAACTATTGGCCTCGTTTGAGGCCTCAGTATCAACACTATAACGCCAATAATCGCGGCTCACGTCACTCCAATAAACAAGGGTGTTTAGGGTTGCGTCGTTAGATAATGACCATTCGTGATTAATATCAAACGCTGTACGCTCGGTTAAGTAGTAATCGTCTGGTGCAGGGTTGTAGTCTTCACCCGCTTCATACTCAGCTAGTAATAATCCACGATAAGAGATATTTGCGTCATTTTCATAACGCGATAGTTTAATGCCTAACTTTTGACCATTGTCAAAAATAACACCAGCTTTTGCCATTACATCGGTCATATCATAGCCTTTATCCATAAAGCCATCGCTGCTAGCGCGGGTTGCTAAAACACCAGCAAATGCATCCTCGTCTTCGTTTTTGCCACCCGCTTCTACAGTAATTTCTTGCATATTAAAGGAACCAGCACGGCCAGTGAGGATGACACCATCATCGGGTGTTTTAGTTTTATAATTCACTACGCCGCCTATTGTGGATGGGCCATAGCGAAGTGAAGCTGAGCCTTTCAGTACTTCAATTTGACTTACACGCTGAATACGGGGATTAAAATAACGGGCGTTACCAATAAAAAGACCCGGTGCAACGGGCACGCCATCTTCTAAAAGTAGAGACTTAGATTCACTTGCTGAAAGGCCCCGAATACCAATGTTAGACACTATGGCAGTTTCTTCTTCACTTTTAATATTCACACCGGGAATACTTCGCAAAACATCTTGTGTCGACAAGGGTTGAATTTTATCAATTTGATCTTGATTGATAATAACAACGCTACCCGTTTGTTTTAAAAGAGCGGAGGTGCTGTCGCCTATTACGCGAATAACTTCTATAGCAGGCATTATTTTGTCACCCGCCTCGCCTACATCGGGTGTTTCTTGAGCTAGTGAACTGAAAGATAGTAGTGCGGTCGAAACTGACAAAGTTAAGCGCGTTAGCTTTGTTTGCATAAAAAGTATTCCTTGGTGGGTAGTGATAAGGTAAAAAAGAAGTTGCATTAATTAGCTAATGATAATACGAATACCTATCATTAGCAATATGGCGCACAACCAATGTCGCAATGACTGATAATTTATACTTTAGTAAATCACGTAATGAGTAATATTAGACACGTGAATTGTATGACGTTAAAACGGGAGTTCTAGATTGACGGTCGTATTCCGATTTACTTAAACATTGAATTCTCGAAATCAGGGAAAAAGTGTGCTAAGTCTCACCTGAACTGGTGTTCAAGTGATGCCAGAATAGTGTCCAATTCCCCTAGCCTGGAACAGATCTAATTGGCGTTTTCTGCAATGATTAATGCGGTAGACTGGTGCGAGCAAGAATAGACGCTGTCCGACTAAAAAACGAGATGAATAGAGGCGGATATTGGACATCGAAAACCCTTGAACCGCCAGAACCAAGGGGAAACGCATATTATTGTTTACTTGACAGGGCAGCTTAATGGGTGAACCCCTTATAAAGTGATAATCAGCCTGCCGATGCTCATCGCACACAGCAGGCCAGCTGAGCTTAGGAAGGCGCTCTTGCCATATCTTTTAACTTCCCTTTTGAAAACCAGGCGAATAGCACAGGTAATACAAATAGAGTTAAAAATGTAGCGGTTACCAAGCCACCAACGATTACACTCGCTAAAGGCTTTTGGATTTCAGCACCAACGCCATTAGACAGTAACATTGGAATAAGGCCTAGCGCAGATGTAATCGCTGTCATCAATACAGGGCGCAGTCTTGATGTAGCACCATCAAATACGGCGTCAGATACCGATAACCCGTCTGCAACACGCTGATTGATGCTTTCTACCATCACCACCCCATTTAGGACCGCCACTCCAAATA
>OJFG01000095.1_pt1 | contig 54038 bp, 49 predicted proteins | sample 1594071 | NCBI WGS metagenome assembly OJFG01 (sample SAMN05416818, study PRJEB24817) | seawater metagenome | isolation source: Sea water | place: Canada:Atlantic | collected 2013-07 | reverse complement strand
ACAAAAAGGCAAACGCCAATTGCTTGCTGGGTTGCCAACCAACCGCGATTTACTCTCCACCATTTCTCATCAAGTAGAGAAAGACACCACAGCAAATAATAACGACAAGAAAGAAGGACCTCGCCATGATGTCATCGGTTTCCGATAATCTAAACGCTATGGGTAAAGGGGCGAAAAACAGCCCAGTGAAGCGTGTAGTAATTGCAGGGGGCGGCACCGCTGGCTGGATGGCCGCTGCTGCGCTTTCAAAGTTACTTGGCAAATCACTATCCATTACGCTGGTGGAATCTAAAGATATAGGTATTGTTGGTGTGGGCGAGGCGACAATTCCTCCTATTCGTACTTTTCACAAGTTATTAGGCATAGACGAAAAAGCCTTTATGCGTGCCACCAATGCCACCTTTAAATTGGGTATAGAGTTTGAAAACTGGCGAGAGCAAGATCACAGTTATATTCATTCATTTGGCGTAACGGGTCGAGAGTGCTGGGCGGGCGAATTTCATCACTTTTGGCTGCGAGCAAATGCCCTTGGTTTTGGTGGTGACTTCGGTGACTACTGCACCGAATTAAAAGCGGCACAAGAAGGTAAGTTTGCCTATGGCGAACGCATGCCAATGAACTTTGCCTATCACTTTGATGCCGTGGCTTACGGACGCTTTTTAAAAGAGCTAGCGGTAGAAGCGGGAGTGACGCATATTGAAGGTGATATTCAGCATGTAAGTAAATGCTCACATACCGGTTGTATATCTAGTATAAAGCTTTCGGATGGTCAGGAAATAGCGGGTGATTTATTTATCGACTGCACTGGGTTCAAAGGGCTGTTGATAGAAAAAACACTTCATACCGGGTATGAAAACTGGAGCCATTGGCTTCCCTGCGACAGTGCTTTGGCAGTACAAACCGCGTCGACGGGCGCGCCCATTCCTTATACAAAAAGTGTGGCACATACTGCGGGCTGGCGCTGGAAAATTCCGCTTCAAAATCGAGTGGGTAATGGTTTAGTTTACTGCAGCAATTATATGAGCGACGACGAAGCTAAAGACACCTTATTAAGTGCCATAGAAGGCGAGACGTTAAATGAACCAAGAATTATAAGATTTACACCAGGTAAACGTCGGTTAGGGTGGAATAAAAACTGTGTTGCATTAGGGTTAGCCAGCGGTTTTATCGAACCTTTGGAGTCTACTAGTATTCACCTGATCATGACCGGTATTGTACGCTTAATGCGCTTGTTTCCATTTGATGGAATAACCCAATCGACCGTAGATGAATACAATAATAAGTACAACAGTGAAATGGCAGCCATTCTCGATTTTATTGTGATGCACTATAAAGTGACCAACCGAAAAGACAGCCCATTCTGGGAACATTGCAATAGCATGGATATTCCCCCTTCCCTCACTCACAAAATAAACCTATTTAAACAAACTGGAAGAGTGTTTTTAGATGATGGGGATATCTTCCGCGTCGATTCGTGGACACAAGTTATGATGGGGCAAGGCGTGGTGCCAGAGCAATATCATCGGGTAGCCGATGAAATGTCTGAAACCGAACTTGAGCGGTTTCTAGCCGGCTTAAAACAACAGGTAGATAAACAGGTATCGGCGTTACCGTATCATCAAGACTTCCTTAAGAAATACCTGTAATTAATAGAGCGAAGTTGATTATCCTGTTTCACCATAAACTCATTCAATGATTAGGCTAATTATCAATTTATGGTGAACTGCTATGCTTTAGCCAACATTAAGCACTAGCGCCTAAATGAGTAGAAGATACTGCTAATCATTTTTTTACCAGTAGCCTTTACTAACAGCGCATGCACAGTTCGCCCCTTAGCGTGGTGCACAAATATTTCTTAAATAGGAAAATAGCCAGATGAAAGCTTACTCAGTATTGGATGTAATCGTTAAAGATGAGAGTTGGGTTCCAGCGTATATGGAAAGCGTGGGCGACATAGTGTCGAAACACGGTGGAGTATATTTAGCTAATAGCACTAACTACGAATTTGTAGAAGGTAGCGGTAATAAAGAAGCGGCGCGGGTTATTATCGAATGGCCATCTGTAGATGCTGGTAAAGCGTTTATGTCAGACCCAGCTTATCTTCCCCATTTAAAGGCACGTCAAGCTGGCACCATCAGTAATCACTTTTTGATTGAAGGCAAAGCCTGATATTGCGTTAGCGCAGTGTCCGCCGCATTAGTGTCGCGTTGGCTCTTCAACAATACGCCATAAGCACTATGCCGGAAGTGGGGAGATGAATTATCTATCCAAGCTCGGCCTAGTGCGAATGGAAGTGTTATCAATTAGCGTGGCATATTCCCAATCTGCTTAAGAATACTGCCGAAGGCTTTGCCGCCATTTTTTTGAATTTGCTTATCGAAATATAAACTACCTAAAACAAAAACGGTGATATGACCTACCGAGCGCCATGTCGCATGGGTTTTGCCGTCGATTTTCTTCAACGTAATTTCACCTAATTGGTGATCATAAGGAAGCGGTTTTGACTTCACCACTTTATAGCCTAATTTATAGGGAGGATCGTAAGCGACTATTTCTTCATGCAAGTTGGCCCCACCCGCAATAATCTCTCGCACAGCACCAAGACCATTTTGTTCCAACTTACCTTCAACAATAAGGTTGGATGCTTCCACGCCTTTAAATTGTGCATAGTTTGCATGGTCACTTAACGTGGCAAAAACAAAGTCTATTGGCTGGTCGATAATCCGCTCTACATGAATTGAAAACATCCACTGCCCCTGATGCATTTATTGTTATTGAGTACGACTGATTTATTCACTGCTTACTCAAATATAAAGCAACAGATATATAGCTCAAATAACCACTTTTGATTTGTAACTATAGGTTGAGGGAGGGCGCTGATAAGCACTTATGGTAAAAGCTTAAAAAAACCTCGCGATATCGCGAGGTTTCTAAGTTTATTGTTCGATTTACTAAGGGTTACTGAGCTTTATTCAATATTCTGAATCTGCTCATTGAGTAGCGGCCTAGACCCTAACAAACTCAATGAGTTATCGAAAAGAAACCGTTCAAAAATGCCTGTTTGCCCACCAAACTGCCCACCACTTGCCTATGGCTTTTACTAAATCTTAGTGGTTAGCAATGGAAAAACAGTGTCGTTTTTATGCTGCTGTTAGAGCAAAACATAGCAGTTTTGAAGGGCTTTATCGAGTAATTTTTTCAACACTTTATTTAATAATGGATACAATAATATCCACTTTATGTTTTATTTCGATATAATGGATATGACTGTATCCATTTGGCCTTTGCGGATGAAATTTACCTTACTTGATGATACCGATGTAAGCCACGCCTATGCGGCTTATTTACGTGAGTTACGAAAGCAGGCAAAGCTGTCACGAGCGGCGCTTGCTGAGCGAAGCTGCGTACCTGCGGCCACCATTAAGAAATTTGAGCTGACCGGGCAAATTTCATTTCGCCAATTGCTGTTGCTATGGCAGACCCTTGATTCGCTAGAGAGGCTCTATCAACTCACACAACCTAGCAAAGAACGGGTCACTATGCCCTCTAGTATTGATGAGGTGCTAAAAGATGAGTTTTAAACCCATTCAAAAACTCGCCGTGACTCGCACCTTAAGTTCAGGTGAGCAGGTTGCAGTAGGGGTCTTGGCGCAGAATCGGCAAGGCGTTTTTTTCCAGTATGCAGACAGCTACTTGCAGCAGTTTGGCAACTTATCACCTTTTACCTTGCATGCGAACGCGCAAGTTCAAGTCGCTCCTAAAGCGCCGCACCAAGGTGTACATGGCGTATTTGGAGATTGTTTACCCGATGGCTGGGGCATGCTGTTACAAGATCGTATTTTCCGGCAAAAGGGCATCCTACCTAATCAATTAACGGCGATGGATAGACTGGCCTTTGTCGGTGATAAAGGCATGGGAGCATTGTCTTTTTCTCCGGTGTCTGAGTTTTCAGCCACCACGCACGCGGATATTGATTTAGCGACGTTAGGCTTAGAAGCACAAACGCTGTTCGATTCTTCGATGTCAGATTATATGGATGATAATCACGATGAGTTAGATGGGCATACTCAACAGGTGTTGGCCGCATTAGTCGCCGGAGGTAGTTCGGGTGGGGCAAGGCCTAAGGCACAAATTTATATGCCTGCTGGGGAAACTCAGTATTGTCGAACCTTCGCTCAGCTTGGAGATGAGGCTTGGCTGATTAAATTTACTTCTAAAAATCTCGCGCTCGGGCATGAAGAAGGTTTGTGCGAGGCAGTTTATTTACAAATGGCAGAACTTGCTAAGTGTCAACCGCCGCAATGGCAACTCATTGAAGCACCACCTACCAGCGGTGCGCCTGCCTGGTTAGCGCTTAAGCGTTTTGATTATGTCACTGAACAGGCCGATTTAGGCAGTAATCGCAGTTCAGGTCGCCTGCATATGCACAGCGCTTGCGGGCTAATGGATGCAGACTTTCGAACGCCAAGTTTAGATTACATTGATTTAATTAAAGCCAGCCGTCAGTTGTGTAAATCGCCAGCGGCTGGACAACTGCAATTTCGCCGCGCCATTTTTAATCTGCTGTCGTCTAATCAAGACGACCACAGTAAAAACTGGGCGTTTTTGCAAGCGGATGACGGTCAATGGGATCCTGCCCCTTTTTACGATGTGACTTACAGCCCACATCCATTCAACGAACACGCCACTGTGTTCGGAGGTTATGGTAAAGCGCCACCGCTTAAGGTGATGCAAAAACTAGCGACCAGTGCGGGCTATGGGAGTTGGCATGATGCAAGGCAAGTCATTGAAGAAGTTGCAGAAGCCATCAGCCAATTTGCTTATCTTGCGACGCAGCTAGAGATCAGTAAAACAACAGTGTCTGCGATTGCTAAGACATTGGAGCAGCGCAAACAAGAAAATGCAGCGCTTTTTCAATGAAAGTAAAACAAACTTTTCAATTCACAATAAATAGATAGCAAGGTCATCGTGAGCGAATATCAATACTATAAATTTGAGCGTCTGGATGGGTATTTAGATGCTAAAGCACGTCAAGCACTCAGGGCCATTTCAAGCCGTGCCGAGATCAGCGCTACGTCCTTTCAGGTGTATTACACCTACAGTGATCTAAAGGCCGAGCCTTTTGAGCTGATGTTAAAATACTTTGATATCGGTTTTTACTATGCCGATTGGGGCTCAATCGATGTATACATCAAGCTACCAGCAGGAACGCTTCCAGATGCGTTACTTGGCTTTTCAAGTGATGGACTTCATATTCACGAAAACGATGAGTGGCAGTTGCTGATTTTTTCCCTTGAGGAGTATGATGAGTATTTTGACGATGAGCATGCTGACGACTTTTTCCAGCATTTAGCTGGGTTACGCAGCGGGTTAATGCAAGGGGATTGGCGCCTTGTGTACTTTATGTGGCTCAAAATGTTTGATTTTAATGATGACGTTGAGCGAGTGCCGTTAATTCAATTCGATTTTGAGCACTTCAGTGAAGAGGAGCAGGCGTTTGCAGCGCTGTATGATATTCCCTTAGCATTAGTTAAGGCTCTGGCCATGGTGCTGAAGGAGCAACCCAGTCACCTAGCCAAACAAACCCAATTTCAGTTTGATTCGTGGCTCCATAATCTCTCGCAAGCAGAGAAAGACACGCTTTTACGCACGCTGTTTGAGCAAGGCCAGCTAACCCGACACCAAGCCTTAGCGCTGACGCGAAAAGAACCTGTCAACACAGACGAGATCTATCAATACTGGTTAACCTCCGCCGTCATTTCTCCTTTCATTGAGCAAGCGCAAAGTCAATTACAGCAAGAGCAAGCCGCAGCACTCGCAAAAAAATTAGCTATCGAAAAAGCGGAAAAAGAAAAAGCGTTGACGGATATCTACAATCAACATGAGCACTACTGGCAGCAATCACAAGAGCAAGCGGATCGCACTTGCGCCAGTGGTTACGATGCGGCATCAAGCTATCTGCATCAGCTGTTTGAGGCCTATCAGTTCAAAGCGGATGAAGCGGCGTTTGAACAACGTTTTAAGCGCTTTGTTGTGGCGAATAATAGCCGTAAAGCACTGTTAAATCGCTTGAGTGATTTGCTTTAAACGATGAGGCGATAGGCTGGCCAAATGACGTTAGCAAAAAACCGATTGAGGGTTGGTTGAAAGGTTGTAAGCCCACCAAAGGTCTACAAATTGTTACCTATGAAGTCACTTTGTGTAGACCTCGGGGTCTAAGCAACGCGCTTTTACCATCTCTGTGGTAAATACTGCGTGAAATACAAAGGCATCACGATATTGGTTTGCTCTAATGCGGATGAGCCTTGTGTACCCGTTAACTTAAAGGTTTTACTTGGAGTACATTTTTCAACGTAGGATGCCAACGATTTTGCTCTTGTACGTTTACCACTTTTGACCTCCACAGGGACGATATCGCCTTCATCGGTCGCCAAAATAAATTCGATTTCGGCGCGGGCGTCATTCCATGAATAGCTTGGGTCAACGCCAATGGCAGTGAGCTCTTGTTGCACAAAGTTTTCAGCCACATAGCCTCTGTAGTTATAAACAGAGAGATCATAGTTTTGTTGCTTAATTTCTTTATAACTGCTGCCGAGCATATGATTAAGCAGGCCCACATCAAACAGAAACAGTTTCACCATATTTTCTTTTTTATAGGCCGCTAACGGAGATTTCGGCAATCCTTCAATAGGGTAGTTTGGCAAAGCTAAGCGGCAGCAGTTAAGCCAATGGATCGCGGTTTCAAAATCGCTATAACGAGATTTACGTTCATGCACATGCTTAAATTTAAAGCGTTTAACCGACTCATCGCTGACAAGTGATAGCTGGGCTGGAATGCTATTAAATACCGATTCAATCAGTGTGGCGTCGACCTTGCCCGCGTACTTACCAAAATCGCGGCGATAACCTTCCACTAAATAGGCATGAATTTTTGTGACTTTTTCAACACGCTCTAGAATGCTTGAATCCTTATACTGATACCAAGCAGAAACGGCTTCCGGCATACCACCAGTAAAAAAGTAGTCAGTGAGTTTGTCCATCAATTTGGTGTGTACTGCCGGTGTGCTTGCTTGACTATCAAACGCTTTGATCAGCGCTTGCTCGTTGGATGCGTAAATAAATTCTTGGAAGGTCAGTGGTCGTAAATTGTATTGTTCTACCTTGCCCACAGGGAAGGTGTTGAGCAAACCAATATTCGAGCCGCTGGCAGCGACAAAATAGGACGGTGCTTTTTCAGCAAAGTACTTTAGTGAGGTAACGGCACGTTCACATTCGCCAATTTCATCTAATATCAGCAGATCGGTTTCTGGGTTGAACGCTTGGTTGGTTAACAACTCAATGTTCATTACTAGCTCGTCAGGTGACAGAGAGCCATCGAACGCTTCTTTGTAAGCAGGGTTTTCAAGGAAGTCGATACGAAGGATGTTGGCAAAGGTGTTCCCAAATATCTCTTGTAGCAGATAGGTTTTACCTGTTTGTCTTGCACCATCGATCAATAATGGCTTGCGCACCGGTTGATTTTTCCATGCTATTAGGGCGTTGAGTAAGTTGCGCTGCATTGTCATTTCCCGCCAATTAAGACTGTTAACTGCCTGTAGTATAACTCAGTCTACACTTTAACGCGCAGAAAAGTGTGGAATTATACATTTTTATGCGCATAAAAGTGTAATCCGCAACCTTTGGCATTCAGGGATCCATTTCATCGCCTTGACCAACGCGCAAGCTAAACCTAAAGGTGGGATATAAATCCAATTATATTGAGTAAAGTAGGAATATAGTCCTACATATAAATTGTTGGAGTTGCTTGGGATTCAAAGTTGGACTATATTCCCATTAACGGTTAAATAGTGGGAATATAGTCCCTTTGGTTGGTGATATGGCTAAGCGTGACTTACACAATGTACTGTTTCCAAAGCAGCGCAAAATCCTGAGGCATTTTGGTGAAGACTTGCTGTTGGCGATGAAACGACGTGGTTTTACAAAAAAGCTACTGTGTGAACGTACTGGTTTTGATCATAAAACCGTGAATAAAGTCTTCGCCGGTGATCCGGGCGTTGCCATAGGCACTTACTTAAAAGTGATGGCTGTTCTTGGCATGGAAAGCAACTTTGCAGAAATGGCCGCTCATGATGAAGTGGGTATCAAGCTGCAAAACATAAAATTGCTGGAAGGTTCAAAATGAGCCGTGAAATCGTCGAAGTCTATGCCGACTGGCAGCCAATTGAAGCGCCTTTGCTAATTGGGCTGCTTGCTCACAGTGATTCAAGCCGAGGTGGCGTATTTAGTTTTGCCTACGATAAAGCATTTTTAACCTCAGCCTATCGCTTGCAAATTGATCCAATCCTAACGCTTCACTCCGGTGAACTCTATAACGATGAAGCCGATAAAAACTTTCGCGCATTTCTTGATTCATCGCCTGATAGATGGGGGCGTATTTTAATGCAGCGGCGTGCGGCGATTGAGGCGCGCAAAGGCATTCGAGCAACAAGTCGATTAAACGAATTGGATTACCTGCTGGGCGTACATGACTCTTATCGGATGGGGGGGATTCGATTTAAGCGAGTAGGCTCGGATGCTTTTTTGGACGGCAACTCTGAGTTTGCTGCGCCACCAATGGCTTCTTTGCGAGAGCTAGAGCACGCAGCAATGCAGATTGAAAAAGACGATAACATCGACAGTGACGAGTATTACCGCTGGTTGAAAATGCTGATTTCTCCAGGCTCATCATTAGGTGGTGCAAGGCCCAAGGCTTGTGTCACAGATGAACAAGGCCACTTGTGGATTGCCAAGTTTCCCAATCTAAATGATACCCATGACGTGGGCGCATGGGAGATGGTCTGTTATGAATTGGCTCTTGCGGCAGGTGTTCACATGTTTCCAAGTGAGATCAAGCAATTTTCGTCACAGCACCATACCTTTTTAACCAAACGGTTTGACCGCGACGGTGAAAAGCGGCTGCATTTTTCATCGGCCATGACACAGCTTCAATACTATGATGGTGAACAATCTCAAGGTGCTAGCTACTTAGAGATTGCTGAATTTATTTCCAATTCTGGTGCACAAACCGCAGCCGATTTAGCTCAGTTATGGCGTCGAATCGTGTTTAATATTGCGGTGTCCAACACGGATGATCACCTGCGTAACCATGGGTTTTTATTAACAAAGAATGGCTGGAAGTTATCACCCGCTTATGATTTAAACCCGATAGTGGGTAAGCATGGCCTGCATCTGAATATTACCGATGCAGACAACGCTTTAGACTACCAGCTAGCCTTTGATGTGAAAGACTTCTTCAGACTTTCGCAAACCCAAGCCACGCAAATTTACGATGAAGTATTAATGGCGGTTAAGCAATGGCAAACCGTTGCTAAGCGGCTAGGGATCAGCCGAGCGGAGCAAGCCATGAAACAATCAGCGTTTAACGTTTAATGAGTCAGTGAAACTATATTTTCATTTTTCAGCAGATAAAGAAGTTTTAGTTTCACTTTATGCTTTGCCTCATACTCCATGTGTTTTAACACTTCGCTCATCCCTTGGGCTTTTGGGGCAGTTTGGGCAAAGCCTTAGTTCACGCCACTTAGGCACACACTAACCCTGCCCATACGATATTTATGACTTGGGGCATTATGTAAATTCTGGGGCAAGTAGCGACCTGTACCCTCAGAAAGCTGCACGATCTGGGCATTTATCTGCCTACTGCGTCCGTTTAACTCTTTAATAATAGCGGGGCAAACTCCTAAGAGAACTTAACAGATCAGTGAGGCTTATTTTGGAAAAAATAGAAACGATGAACCCAACTACACAATCATCCACCACATCAACACACCCAGCGCGTCAGCAACGGATTTTGCGCTTGCCCGAGGTAAAGGCCAAAACGGGCTTTGGCCGCAGCACCATTTATGCCTTGATGGCCAATGGTGAATTTCCCCGATCCATTCGCATTGGTGCGCGTGCCGTGGGCTGGTTAGAAAGCGATATCGACCAGTGGATTGAAACCCGCCGTATCGGTGCTGCTTATGGCCGTGGATAAACCATCAGCATCAAACCCGTTACCTGCCAATGAGGTGAATAACAACATGCCAACATTACCGGCTGGTTTTGCCTATAACGCGCAAAACTGGCTGGTGATGCAACCGGCAGGGCAAGATAGCCCAGTCAAAATCTGCTCTTGGCTGCAAGTTGCTGCTCGCACCCGCGATCCGCAAGGGGACAACTACGGCTATTTATTGCACTGGTTAGACGATGACAATCGGCATCGCTACTGGGCTATGCCCGCTGAACTATTGGCCGGAGACGGCAGCGAGTACCGCCGAATCCTACTCAGCCGAGGCATGCGGCTAAGCAACAGTGTCAAAGCGCGGCAGTTGCTCTCGCTGTTTATTCAACAAATGGGCGAACTGGCCACGCAAAAGGCCATTAGCGTGAACTGCATTGGCTGGCATCACCACGCTTATGTGCATCCGCGCCTCACCTTTTACCCAAGCGAACACAGCAACAACCCGCGCATGGTGCTGCAAACCATGCACCCGATAGAAGGCTTTATTCAACAAGGCAGTAGCGACAGTTGGCGGCAGCACGTTGGCCGTTATTGTCTGGATAACCCGCTATTAATTGTTGGCGTTTGTGCTGCACTGGCCGCGCCTTTGTTGCATATGTGTGGGGTGGATGGTTTTGGTTTACACCTCTACGGTGCCAGTAGTACCGGTAAAACTGCAGCGCTGTATCCGGCGTTATCGGTGTGGGGCGAGCCTAATCAGCTGCGCCACAGTTGGCGTGCCACGGCCAACGGTTTAGAAGGCACTGCGTTAGCCCATAACGATGCCTTACTGGCGCTCGATGAAATGGGCGAAGTTGACCCCAAGGAGGCGGGCGATGTCGCTTATATGCTTGCCAATGGCCAAGGTAAAACCCGTGCAGGCAAATACGGTGAAATGCGCTTACCCGCCCGTTGGCGTTTGGTGTTTTTATCCACTGGCGAAGTGACGCTTGAAAGCCACCTTGCCAGTATTGGTAAGCGAGTAAAAGCGGGGCAGCAAGTGCGCGTGATTGATCTCAGTGCCGATGCTGGAGCGCAAATAGGCGTGTTTAACCAGAGTCATGGTATGAACGCCGCCGATTTAGCCGATCACCTAAAACAGCAAAGCCGCCAACATTACGGCAGTTTGGCCTTGGACTGGTTACGGTATTTAACGCAGCACAGCGCGCAGGTGCGACCCGTTTTCCAAAACGTACGCCAACGTTTTTTAGCCAGCTTACCATCCGAGGCTGACGGCCAAGTGCGTCGAGTAGCCGAAAAATTTGCCTTACTGGCCAGCGCAGGCCTGTTAGCCATTCAAGCCGAAGTACTCGATTGGCCAACCCAAAGTGTCGAAGCCGCCTGTTTAAGCCAGCTTAACCAATGGATACTTGCTCGCGGTGGTGTAGCCGCCAATGAAGATCAACAAGCCATTCGCCAAGTGCGCAGTTTTATTGAGCAACATGGCGAAAGCCGCTTTACGCCCAAACAAACCGGTTACAGCAGCCAAGTACGCCAACGCGCGGGCTGGCTTGATACTACTGGCCCACAAACCCTTTACCTGTTTTACCCAACTGGCTGGCGTGAAGCCACCGAAGGCCTAAGCCCAGATCGCGCTGCCAAAGCACTGATGGCGGCAGGCTACCTAGTCCCCGATGGTAATCGGCCACAGCGCAAAGTCAGCCTGCCCGACAACACCCGCCCACGCATGTACTGCGTGAAAGGCAGTATTTTGGATGACTAAAAAGGCGATGAATCTTGTGTGGGCTTGTCGCCTTGCAGTGTACCGCCAGTCAACCTAAGGGCTGGGCGAGGATTAAAGGCTAAGGCAGACAATACCGCTAGCGCACTGGTTGTGCACCGACAAGGTAAAAGTGGATTTCTTTTTAATCCTTTTAAATCCTCTCTATTCGGCTCAAATCAAGTTTACTTTGCTGAGCGAATATGTGACTATTTTACAAAAGCCTCAAGCTCATAACGTTAGGTACCTTTTGTGAATTCAGACCGCTGGTTATCTGTTGAAGAAATAGCCGAATATCTTGGCGTAAGCAAAGATACTGTGTACTCATGGATCAGTAAAAAGAGTATGCCAGCTCATAGAATTGGTCGGCCTTGGAAGTTTAAAGCAGATGAGGTGGATCAGTGGGTTAGATCTGGTGGCGCATCAGATGACAGCAAGGAAGAAAAATAGTATGGCCTTAAACGAAGCAGATACTTGCCGGGTCTATGTGACGCCAAAGCTTAAAGAGTCTGGTTGGGAAAACAATCCTAGCGCAATAACTGAACAGTACACATTTACCGATGGCCGCGTTCAGTTTAAGGGCAGCAAAGTTCAACGTGGGGAGCAAAAGCGAGCGGATTATTTACTTAAGTACACTCGCGACTTTCCTATTGCTGTTGTTGAGGCTAAACCTGAAAACAGCCCTGTCGGCCAAGGGATGCAACAGGCAAAAGATTACGCAGAAATCTTAGGGCTAAAGTTTGCTTACTCAACCAATGGTCATGAGATCTTAGAATTTGACTACACCACTGGTGAAGAGCAATTGTTGTCGCGCTTTCCCACCCCTGATGAGTTATTCAAGCGGCTTTGTGGCGATGAAGGTTTAAAGGATGAAGATCTTGATACCTTGCTGTCCCCTTACCACCATGTTTCGGGATATTCCCCGCGCTACTATCAACAAATAGCCATAAACCGCGCAGTACAGTCGGTTCTTCAAGGTAAGAAGCGCTCATTAATTACGATGGCAACGGGTACGGGTAAGACTGTCGTCGCTTTTCAAATTAGTTGGAAGCTGTGGAGTGCTCGCTGGAATCGTACGGGAGACTACAGAAAGCCTCGCATTCTATTTTTGGCAGATAGAAATGTGTTGGTAGATGACCCAAAGGATAAAACATTTACCCCGTTTGGTGATGCCAGGCACAAAATTGAAGGCGGCAAAGTTGTTAAAAGTCGTGAAATTTATTTTGCCATTTATCAGTCCATTGCCAGTGATGAGCGTCGTCCTGGCTTGTATAAAGAATTTCCGCAAGACTTCTTTGATCTAATTATCATTGATGAATGTCACCGAGGCAGTGCCCGCGACAACAGCAACTGGCGTGAAATTCTGGAGTATTTTGAGCCAGCCTTTCAAATCGGTATGACGGCGACGCCGCTTCGTGAAGATAACCGCGATACTTATCGTTACTTTGGCAACCCAATATACACCTACAGTTTGCGCCAAGGTATTGATGACGGATTTCTTGCGCCATACCGCGTACACCGAGTTATTTCGGAAGTCGATGCGGCAGGTTGGCGACCCAGCAAAGGCGATGTAGACCGCTTTGGACGAGAAATCCCAGATGGTGAATACCAAACCAAGGACTTTGAACGGGTTATTGCGTTAAAGGCTCGAACAGATGCGTTTGCTAAGCATCTCACCGACTTTATGAAGCGAACCGATCGTTTTGCAAAAACGATCGTGTTTTGTGTCGACCAAGAACACGCCGATGAAATGCGTCGGGCGCTTAATAACTTGAATTCTGACCTTTCACGCAAGCATCCAGATTACGTTGCACGCGTGACATCAGAAGAAGGGAAAATTGGCAAAGGGCACCTCAGTCGTTTTCAAGAGTTGGAAACCAGTACCCCAGTGATACTGACCACATCACAATTATTAACAACAGGGGTCGATGCGCCAACTTGTAAAAATGTTGTGCTTGCGCGTGTTGTGAACTCAATGAGTGAGTTCAAGCAAATTGTTGGCCGCGGTACTCGCCTGCGCGAAGATTACGGCAAGCTGTGGTTCAACATCATTGATTATACCGGCTCCGCCACACAAAATTTTGCTGATCCTGACTTTGACGGTTACCCAGAAATTGAAGATGAAGTGGTGATTGATCAAGACGGTGAAGAAGTGGTTGATGACTCTTTAACACCAGAGATTGAAGAGTTAGAGGTTGCTGAAGAGACGAGTGAATACGAAGTGAATACTGAAGGTGAAGGCGCTGATGATGAAGAGGAGCACGAACCGAGAAAGTACTACGTAGACGGTGGCAGCGTTAAAATTACGTCTCATTTGGTCTATGAGCTAGACGAAGAAGGTAAACAGCTTCGCGTCATCCAATATACCGACTACACCGCAGAAAAGGTAAAGACTCTCTTTTCCTCACTGGATGAACTAAAAGATAGCTGGGCTAATCCGTTAAAGAGAGAAGAAATCATTCTCGAATTACAAGAACGGGGGATCCAGTTTGATGATTTGGTCGCAGAGTCGGGTAAAACAGATGCAGATCCATTGGATTTACTTTGTCACATAGCATTTAACGTACCGCTGCGAACCAGAAAAGAGCGCGCTGACTATTTGAAGAAAAACAAACCGGACTTTTTTGATCAGTACGGCCCAGAGGCACGCGCGATCTTAACGTCTTTACTGGACAAATATACCGACCACGGCCCTAAGCAATTTAGTATTCCGGATTCGCTACAGGTACCGCCCATTTCTGAATATGGCAATGTGATGGAAATAGCCAATCTCTTTGGCGGCGCATTGCAAATGAAAACCGCCGTGGACCAATTACAAACGCTGCTCTATAGCCAGCAATAACAGAAGTGACGACACGATTTATGGCACGAACAAAGAAAGCAGATCAGCCGATGACCACCGCCCAGCAATTAGGTGCGATTGTTAAATCGTCTCGGCAAATCATGCGTAAAGACAAAGGCTTAAATGGCGACCTCGATCGCCTGCCAATGCTCACTTGGATCATGTTTTTGAAGTTTCTCGACGACTTAGAACAAATGCGAGAAACCGAAGCCGTGCTAGAAGGAAAAAGCTTTCAGCCAGCCATCGAAGCGCCATACCGCTGGCGAGATTGGGCAGCAATTGAAGGTGGTATCACCGGCGACGAGTTAATTGCCTTTATTAACAACGACGAAGCAATGCGACCTGATGGTACCCGTGGCATAGGTTTGTTTGCCTACTTGCGTAGCCTGCAAGGTGACAACGGTGGTGATCGCCGAGATGTGATTGCGACCGTGTTTAAAGGTATGCAAAACCGCATGATCAACGGGTATTTGTTACGTGATGTTGTCGACAAAATAAACGGCATTCATTTCAACTCATCTGAAGAGATGCACACTTTAAGCCGCTTATACGAAACCATGCTGCGTGAAATGCGTGATGCCGCTGGTGACTCCGGCGAGTTTTATACTCCGCGTCCAGTGGTTCGCTTTATGGTTGAGGTGATGGACCCGCAGTTGGGTGAGTCCGTATTGGACCCAGCCTGCGGCACGGGTGGTTTTTTGGTTGAAGCGTTCGAACACCTAGAGCGCCAGTGTAAAACAGTCGAAGACCGCGAAGTATTGCAAGAAAGCAGTATCTTTGGCGGTGAAGCCAAATCGTTGCCTTACCTGTTGGTACAAATGAACCTGTTACTGCATGGTTTGGAGTACCCAAGAATTGACCCTGAAAATAGCCTGCGCTTTCCACTACGAGAGATGGGGGACAAAGATCGTGTAGATGTGATCTTAACCAACCCACCGTTTGGTGGTGAGGAAGAAAAAGGCATTCTTGGTAACTTCCCGGAAGATATGCAAACCGCCGAAACCGCAATGCTGTTCCTTCAATTGATCATGCGTAAACTCAAACGCCCTGGTCATGGTTCAGACAATGGTGGCCGCGCCGCGGTTGTAGTCCCAAATGGTACGCTTTTCAGTGATGGTATCAGCGCACGCATTAAAGAAGAGCTGTTAAAGAACTTTAATCTGCATACTATTGTTCGTTTGCCGGAAGGGGTATTCGCGCCTTATACCGATATTCCAGCAAACGTTCTTTTCTTTGATCGTTCTGCCCCAACAGAAGATATTTGGTTCTATCAAATAGAGACACCGGAAGGCCGAAAAAAATACACCAAGACTAAACCGATGGAGTATGGTGAGTTTAGTGACTGCCTAGCATGGTGGGGTAATCGCAAAGTTACAAATCAAGCTTGGACTATAAAGGCCAACGATGTTCTCAAGTACCATGACGATGGCAAACTTCTCGACGTTAATCTAGATCGTAAAAATCCATATAGTTTAGAGGCGCTTGAACATTTACCGCCAATTCAATTAATTGAAAAAATACAAGGAAAAGAACTAGAAATATTGGATTTGCTGAAAGAAATGAAAGCGCATTTACAGGCGGAAATCTAATATGATCGGTGATTTTGCGCTACCAATCCGTAGATATGAGCCAGTTGAGTCAGGTCAGGTTTATAGAATGCTTGGCATGCGCTCTAAAATTGGCGGTCCATTTATTAGAGAAACCAAGTCAGGTTCAGAAATATCAGCCGCAAAGCTAAATAAAGTTAAAGCTGGTGATTTTATTTACAGCCGACTGTTTGCTTGGCAAGGGTCGTTTGGACTTGTACCTGAGGTGATGGATGGTTGTTATGTGTCTAATGAATTTCCTTTGTATGAATTAGATACATCAAAAGTAATACCTGAATATTTGGTTTATTGGTTTGGTCTTCCTCATGTCCAAAAAATGGTTGAAGCTGATTGCTCTGGTTCCACGCCTGGAACACGAAACAGATTCAAAGAAATATTTTTTGAAAGATTAGATATTGAGCTTCCTTCGATAGAACAACAAAAGAGCATTGTAAAAAGCATCCAGCTATTGGAGCAAAAAAGAAGCGCTTTTATTGATTTGAGATCTACAGTGTTGGCTGATGCGCAAGCAATGCTGAGTAGTGCCTTCCATAAAATTATTGAAGGCGCAGTTTATAAGCCGATATCGGAAGTGGCTCCGATTGTTAGAAGACAAATTGAAATTACAGTTGATGGTGAGTATCCAGAACTGGGTGCTCGGTCTTTTGGCAAAGGTATTTTCCATAAGCCGACATTAATTGGTGCGGAACTTGATTGGCAAAAGCTGTATACCGTCCATTCTGGTGATCTGGTTTTAAGTAATATTAAGGCTTGGGAAGGCGCTATTGCTGCTGCTGGAGACAATGATCACGGTCGAGTGGGATCGCACAGGTATATCACATGTGTACCTGCTGAAGGGGTAACAACTGCAAACTTTCTGGCGTTTTATCTTCTGACTCAAGAGGGTATTGAGCAAGTACAGGCAGCTTCGCCTGGTAGTGCAGACCGAAACCGAACCTTGGCGATGAAAAGATTAGAGAAAATTAAGGTACCTGTACCAGATTACGATAAACAGCTTTGGTTTAATCAATTACAAAACTATGTTGAAAAAATTAAACAAGCTCAATCAGAAAATGCAACTGAGCTAGAGGCCCTGATGCCTTCAATTTTAGATAAAGCCTTTAAGGGAGAATTGGTTTAATGTCTATGCCTGCACCGACGCTTGCTTATGATGCTGGCACCCAGCCTGTTATTGCTCATGGCTTGTCTTATCAGGACGAGCAAGTGAGCGAGATTTTAGCTGGCCCCGTAAAGCATATTTTGCAAGATACCGCAGGCAATGATGAGCTCCAGGAGTTACTTGGCAGTGTCGTGAGCACGGAGTTTGAGCAAGAGGGTTTACGCCAAGCGCTGATCGATGAAACCGTGCCTGATAATTGGCGAGTGGGCGAAGCGATTGCCGAAGCCTTTGTGGCAGATAAAGGCAATTGCGTGTTTCCGTGGCCCACAGGGCGTGATCTTAAAAACCCGAACGCTAGCCCAGCAGGGTGCGATTTGACTGGATTTCAACCTGTAAACGATGCTGAGCTTCCCTACCGTTTTGCGTTTGGTGAAGTAAAAACGTCTGAAGAGAATAAAGCGCCGCCAAGCGTGATGACCAGCTTGGGTACCCAATTGTTTGGGCTACGAGATAATCGCCAAGTAAAAGATGCTCTCTTACGTTATTTAGGGCTCCATGCGGTGCGAGCACCATGGGAACCGATGTTTAAAAGCGCTGCCAAACGCTATTTGAGCTCGAACACAACGGACGTTGCTGTTTATGGTGTTTTGGTGCGCGATATTGCCCCAAGCGCTTCTGATATTGCTGGCCGAGCAAAAGCACTGGCGGCCGATTGTCCAGTGCAAACTGATATTGAAATGTACGCTTTATACCTTCCCCTAAACATGATTGGTACGCTGTCTGCTCGTGCTCAAGCGGCTATGCAGGAGGCGTCATGACGCTTTCACAAGAGCACTTACTACAGGTAGATCAGCATTGGGCTGTTCAGTCCATTAGCGCTGAGCGGCGTGATACAGCTATGCAAATGGCGGAACGGCGCTTGGTTGATGTGGCGCTGGGTAATCTACTCGAACATGCGGCAACGGAGTTTGACAGCGACTTGTTAGAGCAAGTAGCAACAGCGTATGAGTTGGCCGCGATCGAAGGCATTGGCGCTTTGTTGCACCCTGTAGCCAATCAGGACAATAAAAATATTCGTGAGCTTGCACAAGCTGGCGCGTTTCGAGCGTTCGGGCTTTATCGTGTATTACCCGTACCGAGTGACAATGAGGCGCGCTTGTTTCATGTTTTGCATGTATCGGGTTTGGCCTACTGCGCTGATCGCTGGACCGATTTACGTCGATGGTTTGAAGAGCAGAACAGTACATTAGCAGTACCCAGTGTGGCAGGTGTTACTTGGGATAAGCGTCTGCTTTACCGAATTTTTGATTGTTGGTTACGACTACTACGTAAAAACCGCTGGGATGACTTAGATCAGATTTCAGAGATTGTGCTTGGTTTACGAAACGATCAAGCAAACTACGAAAAAGCGTTACTAGAACAAACCCAAGGTGCAGAGGCGCAAAGCATCGCCATGCGTTTAGTGGCGCTTTATCACTGGGCCAAAGCAACAGAGCGTTTGGCTGTGTACATGCTGCAAGGCGAACCGGTAGCGATCGATGCACAATTAGATCAGCATTTTGAAGCGGCGCAAAAAGCGGCACAAGCCTCTAAAGACCCGCAGCTCGAAATGATTTTACGCTGGTTACATGTCGCAAGCCGAAAAATGGTCGCTGGCTCTTTATGGTGGGTGGCGCATACGGTTAACTCCCGTGTGACACGCTTTGTTTCCCATGTGACTAAGCACAAGAGCTTATTTGAACTGTTACCGCCGCAACGCGCTGCACTGCAAGAGCAAGGTTTACTCGACCAAGCCAGTAGAGCGGTAATTGTTGATTTGCCTACATCCGGCGGTAAAACCGCGCTGGCACAGTTCCGCATGTTGCAAGCGCTGAATCAGTTTGATCAGGATGATGGTTGGGTGGCCTATGTTGCGCCAACTCGCGCTTTGGTTTCGCAAATTACCCGACGATTACGTGAAGATTTTGGCCCATTAGGTATTCAAGTTGAGCCGTTAACTGGCGCGATTGAAGTCGATGCTTTTGAAGAAGCGCTTTTGGGTGAAGCACGTGCTTTTCAGGTTTTGGTTGCAACACCTGAGAAACTTCAATTGGTGATGAGAAACAAAAAAGTCGCGCGCCCATTGGCTCTGGTTGTAATGGATGAAGCTCATAATATTGAAGATGAGTCTCGTGGCTTGCGCATTGAACTTCTGCTTGCAACGATTAAGCAAGAATCACCTCGGGCAAACTTCTTACTATTGATGCCATTTGTGCCGAATGCTAACGATTTAGCTCAATGGCTAGCCGCTGATCGTGGCCGAAGCATCAGCTTGGGCACCTCTGCTTGGCAACCGAATGAGAGAATTGTTGGCTTATTTGATATTCATAAAGGTGAAAAACGTGGTGATTGGAATTTAAGTTTTGAAACGTTGACGACTACTCAACGGACGATTCACCTTAAAGGAATCCACAATGTAGATGGTAACCGCCCTCTGCAAAAACTGACGTACTCTAGCGCTAAAGGGCTCGCAACACAGGCTGTTGCTATGGCTAAGGTTTTCTCTAAGCGTGGTACCAGTATTGCTGTAGCGCAGACGATTCCAGATGCTTGGAGTATTGCTCGTAAAGTTGCCGCAGAGCTTGAACCTTTAGTTTCGGTGCATGAAGACATTAAACTGGTTCAGCGTTTTCTAGCGGCTGAGATTAGTGAGGACTTTGAGCTAATTGATATGCTGTCAAAAGGTGTTGTTGTGCATCATGCAGGCTTACCCGCTGAGGCGCTTTCATTAATTGAGTGGCTTACAGAAGCTGGCCATATTCGAGTGATGTGCGCAACGACAACCATAGCACAAGGGCTTAACTTCCCTGTTTCATCTGTTTTTCTTGCGACGAGAAAATTGCCTTACGGCAATGAAATGTCGCATCGGGCATTTTGGAACCTAGCGGGTCGGGCTGGGCGTATCGGCCATGATAGCGTCGGCGTTATCGGTATTGCAGCAGGTGCACAGCCGAATGAGATCCGGAAATATGTTAGTGATGCAACTGCATCGTTAGTTTCCCGCCTGGAAGGAATGCTGGATGATCTTCAAGCCGCGGGGGAATTAGCAAACTTATCTTGGGTTATGCAGCAAGAACAATGGGCAGACTTCAGAAGCTATATCGCTCATTTATGGAATGAAAAACGTAACTTGGACGCTGTAATTGGTGAAGCTGAACAATTACTGCGAAATACCTACGGGTTTGGTTCTCTTCGCGCTAAAGCTGATAAAGCCTCGCAAGAGAAAGCTGATGCGCTTCTTGAGGCTACCAAAGGGTATGTTAGAAAGTTAGCTGAGCATCCAGAAAATGCTTCTCTTGCTGATGTTACAGGCTTCTCTCCAGAGGGCGTTCGTTCAACTTTATTGGATTTGAATAACCTTGAAAACAAGTTAACGCTTGCAGATTGGGAGCCTTCGAGTCTATTTGGCGATAAATCGAAGTCTGTGCTGCCAAGCTTGATGGGGATTATGCTGCGGGTTCCGCAGTTACAAGAAAGTTTACGAGAGATCAGTAAAGGACAGGGGAATAGTCATCGTAAACTTGCTGATATTACCCAGGCTTGGGTAACAGGTAGCTCCATTGAATCTATAGCGAAGACTTACTTTGAAGGTGATAGCCTTACAGATCAAATATCTAAAGCTTGCAGAGCGGTTTATAGAGATTTGGCCAATAATGGCGCTTGGGGGTTGTCGGCATTAAGCAAAATGCCAACTTCAGGGCTTGATTTTGAAGCCATGACAGACGAAGAAAAGCGCAGATTAAATAACCTCCCAGCGATGCTTTACCATGGTGTGAAAACCGAAGAAGGCGTGTTGATGCGGATGAACAGCGTTCCGCGTAGTATTGCTGAACGTGCCGGTGAAGACTTTAAGGCTCGAACTGAAGTCGGTGCAGAAAATACTCTGTCACCTCGAAAAGCCAGCGAATATCTGAAGTCTTTGAAACCGGATGATTGGGCGCGTTTGAAACCTGATAATTCCTCGCTGTCCGGCGAAGACTATTTGAAAGTATGGAAACGGCTTTCAGGTGAAGCTTAAAAAGTCGTTCTTATTATAGAGGATGGTACCGACATTTATGTCGGTACCAGGTAATTTCAGGAAAAAATAGTTAATTACTAATGGCCATATAATCAAGCAGCTAAAGATTACTAACCATTTCGTGGATCATCACGAGATGGTACGAATGGATGGCCATTTTGCATTGTTAATATTAAAATCGCACCAACAATACCCCTCCCGCTACCCGTTAGATCAGCGCCCTGTGAGGGGTTACTCGTTTCTGGGGTTAAGAGATAAGCCCCAGTCTTAACGGCGACTGAGGCGCAGCCACGAGCCAAAACACTAGGTAAAGGCTCAACCAGCTTTAAAGTGCTTGTGTCAAATTGTGGTTTTCTTCATAACAAATATCAAGTTATTTAGCCTTGTTGTTGAGTTTCGTTCTCGTTACCAAAGCATTTGCTCGTAATCCACACATCATTCTCCGGCCCACAAAGGTGGTGCAGCAGTGCTAGGTTTATCTGATGGCTGATCACGTTGCTGTTTCGTTTTTGGCTTTCTTTTCTCAAACCTCTCAGTAATAACCCCGTGCATGATTTGCCCATTTGCTCCGGCGAACTGGGCAGGCAAAAGGCGCAGTTTTGCTGTTTGGGGTGTAAGGTAGCGCGCTTTCCTGTTTTAGATAAAGGCGTAATGCACCAAAAGATACGGGCGTTGGCGGGAGTATTAAGTTGTAATGTGTTGGATGTCGGTAACAAATGCGCTGGTAACACAACTAACCCGCCTTGCGCGTGGCCATCAACCTCAGGTAAAGGTAGCCAATACAGGTTTGGCCATTGCTCGGGGCTCTGCCATTTTTCTACGATCACTTGTGCGCCAATGCTATTTAGCCATTGGTGAATGGGGCAGCCTGGGGTCACTTGTTTAACGCGTGGTAACTGATAGGTCAGCCAGCGGGTTAAGCGTTCGGCTGCATTCTCGCACTGGCTTAGTGCCGGGTAGAGAGTAAACGCGCCATGCCCAACCAGTAAAGCGACCACCCGCTGTATCCATTCTCTATCCCAATCGTTACCACTTGCCCATAACACGTCACTTTTCACCTTGTTGGTTCGTCATGCCGTCTATTTTCAGTGGTCGGGTGCAGACGCGTTGGTGAATTAGATGAAAGAAATAGCCATCAAACTAACCAGTCAAATCGGCTTTTTATGATGACCTGTGCGCGGCTAACTGTTTGATATACATAGTCCAATACGGTGCTGTTTGGCTGTGTTCGCCAAGTGCAAAAAAATCGAGACGCCAAACGATCGTTTGCATTCTGGGTTTAAAAAATCAAACGGTTTGTACTTTGATGCCGAGGTTGGTTTAGGGTACAAAAAGTACCAAACCTTGCTTTGATCCAGTAATGGCAAGGCCTACCAGCGTTGGATTTCAATCGAGAAGCCAAACAGTAAATGGGCTAATTTCCCTGTTTGGCGTTTCGATCCAAAAGCCAAACGGATAGTGGTTTTGGCGTATGGGGGGAAAGGCATGGGGAAGTGTTGAACGAAGAGCGGCTTGCTAATTTAACTTGGGATTTGATGGAGAGGTGTCTTCCAACTTGAGTGAAGGTTGCTTGTCACTGTTACCCTCAAAGTACTCGAGGGCGTACCCCATAGCCTTGTAACTTTTCTCGCGTTTTTTAAACATGCGTTGCAGCATAGGGAGAGCGAAGTCCACATAGTCGTGAATGGTGACTTGTGTTTTGCCTTCCGATTCACGATGAATACGACCGGCATATTGAGCCAATGTACCTTTCCATGCGATTGGCATAGCCAAAAACAACGTATCCAGTCTTGGTAGGTCAAACCCTTCGCCTACATATTTTCCTGTTGCGACGACGACTTGAGCCGATTGCAGATGATTGTCAGCGTTCTTGCGTTCCGCAGCTTTCATGGCACCTTTAAGTACGACAGTGCTTATACCCATCTCGGTAAGTCGTGAGTGTATGTACTCTGCGCTCTGTAAGGACTAACGGGTGAACGCTCGTTTTGAGCGCTACGCAAAGCCTCTCTTAATGCGAGAAGCTGCTGCTTTTCGTTTTCAAGCTCAGCTAGCCTGTTATCAATAGCAGAAATGTTTGGGTAGCGAGCGTCATTCATAACAAACTAATTTTGATTCGCAGCGCTATGACGCGCGAACTTGCGGTGGCTTGATCAGTGACTCTGCTGGAATACCTAACCCTTCATGAAGTTTCCAAATCATTTTTAGCGTGAGTGATCGCTTATGGTTTAGGATTTCATAAACACGATTGCTTTTACCTATCATGGGTTCAAGATCTTTAACCGTTAAGCCTTTGCGCTCCATCTCAAACTTTATTGCCTCAACAGGGTCTGGCAAATCCATTGGAAAATGCTTTGCTTCGTAGGCCTCGACTAACGTAACCAAAATGTCCAGCTTTTCGCCTTCAATGGTATCTGGCTCCGCCATCATTAGGTTTTCGATGTCGTTTAATGCCGCGCGGTAGTCGGCATCTGTTTTAATAGGTCTAATGTCCATTATATTTACCTCTTGTTACTACCTCTTGGCTTTAAATCGTTTGCACATCAATTTGATCGTATTGTGCATGACTGCCGATAAACCGTATGTAAACCACCTTGTAGGCATAATTGATCCAAACGACTAATCGGTATTTATTACCGGCAATGTTAAACACGACACGCCCATCTTTGAGGATGCTGGCATTTCTAAAGTCCTGTTTCACATCCGACGGTGATCCCCAATCAGCGTTTAATGCATGCCTATACCACGCTAACGTTGGCTCTTTCGCGTCAATGTATTCTGGGCTGTCTTCCCAAAATGTTTTTAAGGTTGATAGTGCGATAATTCTCATAAATAGATGCTAGTCCCAATTTGGGACTTTTGCAAGTTTGGTATTCTTGATGCGGTTAGGAGTTGTTACCGCATCCCCGATTGCCCCATTCCTTGGGGCGGTTCAAATCCCTCTTATTCACCTTCTAAAGCTTGCGGTATCAAGTGTTGCCCCACTGTCCCAAATGCCCACAGTAAGTAAGCAAATTAGGGCTTGTTAGTTTCGCCTGATGGGCCTTTTCGGCATGCGGCTGCGTTTGCCATCGAAGAAGGCCAATACTCTGAACCAATAGAGTGATTCTTCATAACCCAAGCTGTACGTTGGGCGTGCAGGCGGGATGAGTCCTAGTTTACGTCCTAGGCTGACAATCACGTAGAACGTGAGTTTTAACGTCAGCCAAGGAGCGAGTACCACGAATACCATCAGGCAATGCCGGGTAAGTGCGTAGCCTACGCCATGAGATTGTTCGAGTAAGGCAATGCCAATACACCAACCAAGGCCTGCCAGCATGGCTATTGGAAAGGTAATGGGGGCGAGTCGCATCATAAATTGCATGTTAACGCCCTCCTATTTTGTGTTGTGAAGCGGGCTCAAAGTTCACCAGTGGTTCGATCACATCAGCCACGGTTTGATGGGCAATACGGCGCTCTTCAAAGTAATCGTGGCGGTCGTAGATACCCTCAACGCCTTTTAGCTTATGGTTAAGACAGCGTTCGGCCACATTGCCTGCAATGCCCAAAGAGGCGGCAAGGCTGCGAAAGGTGCGGCGCAGATCGTGTACGGTGAAGTGTTCAAGCTTGCCCGTTTTATTCGGTGGCTGTTTTTTGCGCCCAGGCTCGCGACCAAAGAGTTTAGAAATGGCGCGGTTTAGCGTATCTGGCCCCATATGTGGACGATGGCTTGCTCGTCTGGCTGGGAAAACATAAGGTGAGCCACAAGCGCGGATTTGCAACTCGTTAAACCAGGCAATGGCTTGGCGTGGTAAGGGAATGCTGATTGGCACGCCAGTTTTACTTCGTTCCTTGGGTAGGTCCCATACGCCCGTGGTTAAATCCATTTCACGCCACATGGCTTCGCACAGTTCGCTTTTGCGCACGCCCAATACCAAAAACAGGCAGCAAGCGAGGTAGTTGTCGCGGCCAAAGCTATTGATATGGGTATGAAACACGCTAAAGGCGTAGTGAATTTCCTCTTTGCTGAGCATCCTGTCTTTACTGGACTCCACGCCACCGGCATCGTCCACGGTAAATGCTGCGGCGGGGTTGTTCAGCGTTAAGTCGAGCTTTATCGCATGTCGAAACAGCTGCTTCATGTACATCAAGGTATCGTTGGCGATGGTAGGGCGGTTACTTTCTCGAATGCGCTCTAATACTTCGCGCACATGTGTTGGCCGCACTGCTTGGATAGGGAGTTGACCAATCACGGGTGCAATTTCTTTGGTAAAAACACGTTTGGGTATATTCGGGTGCTTTAATCGGCGACTTAAGTCTTTGGCATACCAGTCTTGAAACAGCTGGCTGATATTTTGGATCTCTGGGATGGTTTCAATAGCGCGAATTGCTAATGGATCTTCACCTTGCTGAAGTTGTAGCTGCATTTTAGACGATTCAAGTCGAGCCTCTGCTAAGGTCATGCTTGGATATTGACCGAGCGTGGCTTCTCGTCGTCCGTTTAGGCTGGTATACCTTAGCATCCAATACGGCATGCCAGATTTTCTTACGCAAAAATATAGGCCATTACCATCACTGTATTTTTTGTTTGCTGCTGCGGTGCGAGCATAAGATTGCACCTGAGTTGCGGTTAGTTTTGCCATCGTTTGTTACTCTATATTCCTAAGAAATCGTTAAAATTTGCTCACCATTGCCCACCACTGTTTGTTTATCGATTGGTTCGATAGTTGAGTGATTGAACAATCTGCAAGCAGCACGATAAGTGGGGATGGCATAAGGCGGTGGTGAGATAGATGTAAAAATCTGCTCACCAGATACCTTGACTTTTTGCTTATTGAGTCAAAAAAACAGGTCTTGCCCACCATTTTGCCCACCACTTAAACAGCAGCTGGTAACGGACATCTGCAAACCGATTTGGACGGGGAAAATAAAAAAGCCCTGTATTTACAAGCAAATAACAGGGCTTCTAAGACATTCTTGGACGGGTAAAAAAACTATTCGATGTTTTGAATCTGCTCACGCATCTGCTCAATCAGCACCTTAAGTTCAACCGCCGATTGGGTGATATCAGTATTAATTGATTTTGAACCAAGCGTGTTCGACTCGCGGTTAAATTCCTGCATCATAAAATCTAAACGGCGGCCAACTGCCCCGCCCTTTTTAAGAATGTTGCGGGTTTCTATTACATGAGCGTTTAATCGGTCTAACTCTTCGGCAACATCCACTTTTTGCGCAAGCATAATCATTTCTTGTTCGAAGCGGCCTGCGTCTAGCTCAATTTTTGCTTCTTCGAAGCGAGCTTGTACTTTTTCGCGCTGCCACACCATAATTTCAGGCATACGGGCGGTGACTTTCTCGGCTTCTATTTCAATGGCGTCTAAGCGCTGAGTAATCATGCCTTTCAACGCTTCGCCTTCGGTGGCACGTGCGCTTATAAAATCGTTAAGTGCTTGGTCGAACGCAGCCATAACATCGCCATGAATGGTATCCATGTCGGCTTCTTCGGCAGCAATCACACCAGGCCAGCGCAATACGTCTAGCGGGTTTACACCGGTAGATTGTCCATGAGCTTGTACCCAGTCGGAGGCTTGAAGTACTTGTTTAGCCAACGCTTCGTTAAGGCTAAGTGTGGTTACAGCAGCATCGTTGGCGGTGAAACGTAACGCGCACTCTACTTTCCCGCGGGCCAGTTTTTTTCTAAAACGTTCGCGAAGTACTGGCTCTAAAGAGCGGAATTGCTCGGGTAAGCGGAAATAAGTTTCTAGAAAACGCTGGTTAACAGAACGTATTTCCCATACGGCGGAGCCCCACTCTTTTTTCGTTTCAACCCGCGCGAATGCGGTCATGCTGTAAATCATAAATAGTCCTTTTATTGCACTTTTTGCAAATGAAAGCCTGCAAAAACAACCCGCTGTCGCGCATTGTGTCATCATTATCATCAGGCAGGTTTTCTTGTATTCACTATAGTAGCCTACATTGATAAGAGTTCGATATGCTAAAAGGGCGAAAGTTCGTTTTTAACAGCTGCTATTAGTGCGTTATACTTACGCCCCAAACTTAGGCTTGTCTGAACACTTACCCATTATTAAGTGCGTTACTTGCCAGAATTATTTCTTTTATAAGCATTCATCTCGTGGAGAACTCTATGCGTCCAAGCGGCAGAACCGCCAATCAAATTCGTCCAGTTACTATTACTCGTCAGTACACATGTCACGCTGAAGGCTCAGTGCTGGTGGAGTTCGGCAACACTAAAGTGTTGTGTAACGCCACGGTTGAAGAAGGCGTGCCTCGTTTCATGAAAGGCCAGGGCAAAGGTTGGATCACGGCGGAATACAGCATGCTTCCTCGTGCTACTCATACTCGTAGTGGTCGTGAAGCTGCTCGTGGTAAACAAGGTGGCCGTACGCTAGAAATTCAACGCCTTATCGCGCGCTCGCTTCGCGCTGCAGTAGATTTGAAACTACTAGGCGAAAACACGATCACGCTTGATTGTGATGTTATTCAAGCTGACGGCGGTACACGTACTGCGTCTATCACGGGTGCCTGTGTGGCTTTAGTTGATGCGTTAACATATATGCGTAGCAAAGGCATTTTGAAAGCCAACCCTCTTAAGCACATGATTGCGGCGTTGTCGGTAGGTATTTATAAAGGTACGCCTATTGCTGACCTTGAGTACACCGAAGATTCAGTAGCCGAAACAGACATGAATATCGTCATGACAGAAACCGGTAAGCTTATTGAAGTACAAGGTACCGCAGAAGGCGAACCGTTTGCGTTTGAAGAGCTTGATGAAATGCTAACTATTGCTAAGCATGGTTTGCGTGAATTGTTCGATATTCAAAAAGCAGCACTGGCGTAAGGAGTTACCATGAAAGCGTTTCAGCGCAGTTTTATTGAATTTGCCATTGAACGTGGTGTACTTAAATTTGGTGAGTTTACCTTAAAGTCTGGCCGTGTAAGCCCGTACTTTTTTAACGCAGGGTTATTTAACTCTGGCGGTGACTTAGCCAAGTTGGGGCGCTTTTATGCCGATGCACTTGTAGATGCTGGAGTGGAATTCGACGTATTGTTCGGCCCTGCCTATAAAGGTATTCCTATTGCCACAACGACAGCGGTAGCCTTAGCCGATAGTCATCATCGTGATGTACCTTATTGCTTTAATCGCAAAGAGGCGAAAACTCACGGTGAAGGGGGCAACTTAGTAGGTAGCCCGCTGGAAGGTCGCATCATGTTAGTGGATGATGTAATTACCGCAGGTACGGCTATTCGTGAGTCTATGACCTTGATAGAGCAGCACAACGCGAGTTTATCCGGTGTGCTTATTGCGCTAGACAGGCAAGAACGCGGTAAGGGTAAATTATCTGCTATTCAAGAAGTCGAGCGCGATTTTGGTACTACAGTAATTGCTATTGTCACGTTAGCTGATGTGGTGACTTACTTAACTGAGCAAGACAACATGACTAATGAAATCAACGCGATAAATACATACCGTGAAACCTATGGTATTTAAGTATGGCGACTGAATTTCAACAAGCCTTTGATGAAGCCACAACGCATTTAGATGCGTTGGGGCTTCGTTGCCCTGAGCCGGTGATGATGGTGCGTTTGCAAATACGTAAGCTGGAAGACGGTCAGACTTTGTCGATAACGGCAGACGATCCTTCAACGGCACGAGATGTGCCTAGCTTTTGTCGATTTATGGAGCATACCCTAGTGGCATCACAAACCGATGTAATGCCGTATCAGTATGTGATCAAAAAAGGGGTGTAGGGCGCTCTTAGCGCTGTTAGTCAACTCAGGTTCGTCGATATCTGGCTTCAAACCCGCAATAAATACCAAACATGATAAACCCGACTCCCATGGCAGCTAACATGTAGAGCCCGAACGCTTGCTGGGTAAGGGTTTGTAGTGCTTGTTGCAGCCCTCCCGCCTCAGAAGGGTCGTTTTTTACCGCAGATATAACAAAAAAACTGCCCACCAGCAAATACACCACACCTCGGGCGAAATAGCCTAGTCTACCAACCACTTTGGTCGTTTTCTGTTTATGACCTGTTAGCTTTGCTTGTTCAAACTTTTTGAGGAAATCTGCTTTGTAAGCGTGTTTAAACTGCATAAAAGCAAATATAAGCACTCCTGCACCAATAGCAGCAACCAAATAGGTTCCCCATTGATACTGTAAAAGTTGATGGCTTACCTGTTCCCCTTTGGAACCACCGCCACTATTTGAACTACTGCCAGAGTTGCTACCAATTAGCACTTTTGCGCCTAAAAACGCAGCGCCGAAATAGAATATTCCTGATACAAACAAAAACACGCGCATAATAATGTCTTTCGCTTTTGTCATATCTAGCGATTCGGTATTTAAAATACTTTGAAGCCATCGCCACAGGGCATAGCTAACTAATCCCGCTATTAAAATAGCTAGTAGCACTTGGCCAAATGGCTGTGATTTGAGGGTGGAAAACACGTTTTCTTGTGTCGCTTTTTCACGGTCTGCGGCAGTAATTACCGAGGAAAGAATAAAGACACCAAGCATGGAGTACATGATGGTTTTTGCGCTGTAACCTGCGCTGGCAATGGCTGAAAGCCAGTTTGATGTATCGCGCACGGTGCGCTCCTCGTTCGTATAATTGAATTTCGTCTATTACGATTATCAAGAATCGAACCACTAATAATAAAGGCGTAAATAATAAACCTGCGCAGCGTTTTGGCGCGTCTTACTTGCTATTACCTCTATATGTATCTACCGGATTACCTACTCGTTGTCACCACTGACGGCTTGCAACAGAAGCTGCTGCAATTGTTGTTTACTACGAGAGCAGTCGCAATGAATGTCTGACACATGCAAGTTTTGCCCACTCAACATTTTTTGAAGCACCGATGCTTTTACGTTTAACGATATGAAGTCGTTGTTATCCTGAAATGATTCTACTGTCATGCTAATGTCCCTCGCCTTCATGGGGTATGTTTTACGGTTGATAGGTTGTATCACTAGTGCAACGTTAGCGCCTGCTGATGTTCCGCAGGCATCGCGCCACCGCCCTTTTCAAGCGCTACCTGTATAGCGCAAATAAGCTTACACACTGAGGGCTTACTGGCATGTAAAGGCAATATAGCGATAAGTTGCTGGTGGCACTCTTGTAGAATTTGGTGAGCTTCGTGTTTTTTATTTTCTTTGTGCAGTAACGAGGATAAATACATGGCCATTGTGCCAAAGGCCAATATATCTTCGTGAATAGATTTATCCACCGTATCGTTAACCGGCTGTAAGGCGGTAAGAACAACTTTAGCGGCTTCGAAGGTTTGATAGCCAAGGCGCCTCGCCTCGTTATATTTGCCCGCTTGGTGAGCTTGCTGCGTTTGTACCTGCATCGCGATCCTGTGCTCGCGGGCGTGTGAAGGGTTTAGCTGTAACCACTTTCTGTAGACTGGGCATAACCGTTGTAAATTCATAATTTGCACCTCCTAAAAACTACATTAGTGCAAATGAGAATTATTATCAAATGTAAAATTGAAAAATTTTATCGAAGTAATTTACAAAGCAGATTAGCGCGTTAAGTACACATTTAATAGTGCTGGAAAAACCACTAACCTTTCAACATATTAACCGTAAACCATACGCCTATAACTAACGCAGTGAGCACGGCAATGGCGGCAATTTTATATTTCTTAATAAGCTGCTCGGCCTTGTTCCCCGCGAAATACACTACGGCGGCTAAGCCAAAATAGCGGATGGCCCGCGCGATCACCGTGGCTAACAGAAAAAGGCCGAGAGAGAATTTGGTGGCACCTGCTGCTAACATGGCCACTTGAAAGGGGATGGGGGCAATACCCAATGTCATCACAAACCAAAACCCTTGGTTTTGCATTTGTTGTTTAACACTGTCGAATTGTTGTTGGCTGAAAAACGTATCAATTACCCACTGGCCGAGTAGGTCGAATAAATAATACCCTAGCGCGTAGCCAAATATCGCACCCACTACACAACCTAAGGTTGCCATTAGCGCTATCAGCCAAAGCTTATCACGGCGGGCTTGCATCAAGGGCACCATAATCGCTTCAAGAGGCACCGGCACAATGGTCGACTCTAAAAAAGACGCAAACGTGATGCCGGTAAGCATGTGTTTGGAGTCTACGAGTTGCTTCGTCTTTTTCTTTACCTTTTTACCCAGTGCCATCTTTTATTTTTACTGCCTTGAAGTTAATGCGGCCCTGATACCCAAAGCCTTTCCATTATTGTTTGTAAATTTTGCCGTCTTTCATCACAAAATACACACTTTCTAATAGCGTTATATCTTCTAGCGGATTACCAACTACGGCTACTAAGTCGGCGAATTTTCCAGCCTCTAATGTACCTAAGGTATCACTAACACCCAGCAATGCTGCGCTATTAACGGTAGCGCTTAAAATCGCGTCTGCTTCAGACATACCCGCTTCTACCATTAAAGAGAATTCTTGAGCATTGTCGCCATGTGCAGAAACTCCGCTGTCAGTTCCAAAAGCAATTTTTACGCCAGCTTTATGCGCCTTTTCAAAGGTATTTTGAATAAGCGGGCCAATCGCCGCGGCTTTTGGGCGCACTAGTTCAGGAAAATAACCGTCAATCTTTGCTTTGTCGGCAACAAATTTACCTGCCAAAATCGTTGGCACATAGTAAGTCCCTTTTTGTTTCATTAGGTCGCGCACTTCGTCGTCCATGTAGGTGCCGTGCTCAATGGAGTCAACGCCAGCGACAATAGCGCGTTTCATGCCTTCTTTACCGTGAGCGTGAACCGCTACCGTCATGCCGTAATCTTTTGCGGTCTGTACAATAGCTTCTAGTTCATCGGTCATAAATTGTGGGTTTTGACCGCTTTTCGCTACGCTCAATACGCCGCCAGTGGCAGTGATTTTAATTAAATCTGCACCGTCTTGATAACGTGAACGAACGGCTTCACGGGCTTCTACTTCGCCGTTAACCACGCCTTGTTTAGGGCCAACGTCGGGGCGCAGTAAGTGAGATAATCCGTTGCTTGGGTCGGCATGTCCGCCTGTGGTGGCTATTGATTTTCCTACCGTGAATATACGCGGGCCTGTGGCATAACCTTTACTGATCGCATTTCTAAGAGAGACAGTTTCATGATAGCCGTCACCTAAATTACGTACTGTGGTAAACCCCGCATCTAGCGTAATTTCAGCATAGTTAGCGGCCTTAAGTGCATAGTCGGCTTCATTTAATGAAAAGCGCTCTAAATAGGTTTGAGGGCCTCCATGCTGTGAAGACAAATGAACATGCATATCCATCAAGCCAGGCATGACAGTGGCATGTTTTAAATCGATAACCGTGTCTGATTTTGAGGGTGTTTTATAACCAGACTCTACCGACGCAATTTTGTTGCCCTCGATAACAATGGTTACTTCGCTTTTAAGCTTGTCCGACGTGCCGGTGAAGGCTTTACCTGCATGCACAAGGGTGGCGGAAACGGCAGGCGCTGAAAGGGCAATTGTGCCCAACGTTGCCAGTCCTAAGGAAATAGCTAATGAAGTCAGTGTCTTTTTCATGATGGTTCTTCTTATGATGTGTGAATAGACGAAGAACCAATGTAGAACACCAGCAAAGCTAACGCAAAACTTTGCGCTACGTTATCGGTGTTATTTTACTTGCTGTGCTATTTAAAACTGCTTGCCATCGCCAGCATAAGCTTCTGCCCGGGCTTTTAACTCGTGACTTTTAATCAAAGGCTTACATCGAAGCTTAATGTTAACGCTTGTCACTACTATTTCGTGGGCACGGCGCCAATAATGAAGGGGATAGAATTCGAGGTAACCACAAATTGCGTTTCATCACCGTTTTGCTGCTCGCTAGCGTGCTCAAGCAGTTGATAATAAACGTTCTGATGCAAACGCGCCCACAAATTGCGTCTAACTAAAACATAGGGAATGGGCGTTGCGTCAGTATCTTGTAAGTCGGCGGGGGGCTTGCGTAAGCTGAGTTGTTCTGCCGCGCTCAGTGTAACGATATCGCCAGTTTGTGTGGTGAGCTCTAAGCAATCGTTATCAAAACGCCACTCGGTAACCAAAAAAGGCACATCTTCTACGGTAATCCCCACCTTCTCAACAGGGGTAACCAAAAAGTAACCGTCTTCTTCTTTTTTAAGTACAGAGGCAAATAGCTTCACTAAGCTTGCTCGGCCTATGGGGCTACCTTCGTAAAACCAACGGCCATCTAGCGCGATGGTTAAATTGATATCACCGCAAAAAGGCGGGTTCCACTTTTCCACCGGCGGAAGGGGGCGCGCCTTGTCAGACGTGCCCTTTAATTGCTGTTGAAATCTAGTTAGATCCATTTTCTTCAAGCAACACTTTAATTTCACGCAGCTTCGCTTTAATACGGCGCATATTGTCTGGGCCTGTACGAAGCAACTGCTTCTGCGGTTCGTTTAGATTCTCTAAACGAGGATCGGTGTACTTATAGGTAACTGAATCGGTATACACTTCAACAGGTACCGGCACTTCAGGTGTATCGAGCAACTGATCGATAGCATCTAATACCACTTCATTGAAGTTCTTATCCGAATCGCCAATTTCTGCGTATTTGTCTTGAATGTCACCCTTATAAATATCATACATGCCCAATAACGCTTCACTTTCAAACGACTCAAGCATGTTTACATAAGGTGTATAGCGCTTATAGCTTGCTGCATCAATCCATTGCTTTCCAGCCTGAGAATAAACACGAAATGTTTGCTCAGGAGGCGTAAGCAACTGGTGATTGGGCGCCATTTCATCATTCGCTAAGTTGGTAACCGATACCACAAATCGCTGTAATAAACCTTCATTCACAATCATGCGGTTTACGCTGTCGTCAGTGGCGGTAGAAATCTCCTGCAGTGACGATTTTATGGCCGGGTCGCTCACATCTAACGGCTCAGGATCTGGCTCTACAGGTTCTGGCATTGGTGGGACTTCGTCGGGCTCTTCAAGTTCTAACGGTGGCGGAGCAGGCTTGGTTTCAAAAACGTCGGGTACTTCTTCAACAGGCACTTCTACGTCTGGCTGAACAACTTCAGGCTCGGGGGCGACGACCTCTTCTTTTTTCGAAGGCCAAAACACGAGAGCCAAGATGACTACAATTATTACCCCGATAATAAGTAAATGGGGACCTAACGTACGCTTTTCTGACGATTCGCTCATAATATCTCCGCTGCAATAACTGATCTAATATTAATACTATCAGAGATAACACCCAATATTTGGATATCACGCAAGAGAATTGTTCTCTGATGAAGGTAATTTCCTTATTTAGAACACTTTTTAACGTAATTGGTTCGCAATTCGATCGCAATTTGTAGCAATTTCTTAGCGATAGCAGCAAGTACTAAGAAGTTCTAGAAAGGGGAACTTTGGTGTCATCATTCAATAAATCCCTTAATTTTGCCGTGAAATGTAAAATAACTTGATTATTTGATACATATTATTAACAATTCAGGTGGGTTTAAAATTCGTAGATATTATGACTGTCATTCTTTTTGCTATTCCTTTATTTGTTCTTCTTATCGCCATTGAAATATTTGTCGATAAGCGGAAAAAAACAGGTCACTATCGTGCAAACGATGCGATTACCAGTATAAGCATGGGCGTGTTATCGAGAATCATGGCCCTTGGGCATCAACTTATACCGCTCACTTTCTATGTATTGGTGTTTAATACTTTTGCGTTTATCGAACTGAGTTATTCACCTTGGGTATGGATAGCTGCATTCATATTGTACGACTTCTTTTATTATTGGAATCACCGTATGGGCCATGAAATGAGTATTTTATGGGCTGCCCATGTGGTGCATCATTCCAGTGAAGACTACAACCTAACTACCGCACTTAGACAAACAAGTGGTGCTATTTTCAGCTGGGTTTTCTACCTACCTTTAGCGCTAATAGGTTTTCCTCCAGAAATGATAATTACCGTTGGCGCACTTAACTTGATATATCAATTCTGGGTTCATACTCAGCATATTGATAAACTAGGCTGGATGGAGAAATGGTTTGTTACCCCCTCGAACCATCGTGTACATCACGCCCAAAACCGAGTTTATATCGATAAGAATTATGGTGGTGTGTTCATCATATGGGATCGTTTATTCAATACCTTTATTCCAGAATTAGAAAGCGACAAACCAATATTCGGTATTCGTGGTGCATTGAAAAGTTTTAATCCTTTGTGGGCGAATGCACAGCTTTATAGTCAATTAGTCAAAGACAGTTTTTATACCTCACGTTGGCAAGATAAACTGCGTGTGTGGTTTGGTCGCACGGGGTGGCGCCCCGATGATGTGGCCGAACGCTTTCCCCATGAAAAAGCGCCGCTGTCCTCGTTCAAAAAATTTAACCCTGCATTGGCTGCCCCTGTTACTTATTACAGTGTTGTGCAGCACGTTATCGTGTTGTCTATCACCGTATACTTATTGCTTTTTATTGAAGCCTTAAGTGGTGCTCACCAATTAATATTGGTGGTGACAATAGTGGCGATGAGTATCCAAAATGGGTTTGTTTTGGCCGGTTCAAAACTGGCATTGGCGCTAGAAGGGCCTCGATTACTGATATTTCCACTGATGTGGTTAGGAAGTGGGATTGTTTTTCCTGCAGCCATATTTAGTGGCGCGTGTTTGATCAGTATGATCATGCTCGTTAGAGCGGTGCGCTCTAGCGTAACACTCAGTAATATGTCTAATAGCGTGTCTTCAGAGGATACCGATACCCCAGTATCAATATCATCGTAATGAACCTGTTTGTCACCAGCAACGTAAAAATCAGCGTAAAAATTATCAAAAAAGTCATCGGTTGATTTACGTGCGCTGAGGGGCGGTTATGCACAAGTTTCTATTTACCCAAATTGAAGGTAAGTCTTTAAGCATCGATTATCTTGAAGTTCAGTCGTATGAGATGAACGTTTATTTGGTGTACCTCACCGTGGGGAACAAAAGTGGCATGGTGTACGATAAGCAAGACCGACCCATGCGTTTTTTCAGTACAGGCCAAATACGAGAAGTATTTTCTCACTGCACCGTACAGCAGGCCGTTATGAAATACGACTCCCCTTATGACGAAATGATTGGTAATCCGCCCAAAAGTGCACAACAAATGGCATTGCCATTTAGCATGCAGTTGCCTTATTAGTCATTGACGGTACTAACGCAATATCAGAGCTCGCAATATCAGGGCTTTAACCAAGGCTCTGCTGCGGCGCGCATATTAACTTGTGTGTCTAGCCGCTTAGCCAGCATGTACAGCCCTCCTAACTTGCGATGAATAAACAGGGCATCAACTGGCGGTGTATGCCAGAAATCATGCTGCATGGTTAACGCCACGCCTTTGTCGTGCAGTCTTGGCAACAGGTCGCTATTGCCGAAATCGTAGGGGCCGTCTTCTCTAATTGCTTCACACGCTTCCATGCCCAATGCCACTACAAGTTCTTGCTGTGCATCACTGTGTTCTTGGTTTATTAAACCAATCTGCAGGGCTGCGTGTTGCATGTCTTGTTTATTACCGCTGGCAGCACTTTGAAGCAGAGCTTGGTAGCCCAATGCAATATCATCTGGGACTTCTCGCGTAGCCCCGAAGTCTAGTAATACCCATTGCTGAGTATCTTCTTTGTATCGATAGTTGGCTAAGTTCGGGTCGCTTTGAAGTAGCTTAAAGCCAAATATCTCGTTAAAAAATAATTGGAATAGTGACGTCATTAACGTGTTGCGAGTTTCTTGGGGAGCGTTCATTGCAGCATCAAGGGGGCTAGCTTCAATAAAGTCCATTGTCAGCACAGAGTCTGTTGTTAATTGTGGATGAACACTGGGTATTACAAATTGGGAAGCGAATTCAGCATCGTTATGCTGCGTAACTGCGTCTTTATAGCGCGATAGCATGCTGGCTTCGCGGTGATAGTCGGCTTCTTGATGAAGTTGAATTTTTGCTTCTTCTAACAGCGGGCCAATATCTAACGAACTCGGCACCAAACCTGTGAGTTTAATTAGTGTTGCGACGTTATCAACATCGCTACTGATACTTTTACGTACACCAGGATACTGTACCTTTGCGGCCAGCATTTTCCCGTCCATAGTAATCACTTTGTGTACCTGACCGATGGAAGCGGCGGCAACGGGCGCATAGGAAAAATACAGCAAGTCATCATGCCAACTTTCTCCCCATTGAGCCTTTAGCGTGGTATCTAATTGGGCTTTTGGCATAGGGTCGGCATCTTCCCTTAGCCTAGCTAATATAGTAGCGAGTTCTGGCGGTAAAAAGTCGCCCGTATCCATAGAAATAAGCTGACCTAGCTTCATGGCGGCACCACGCATGGTGGCGAGCTGATCGGCAATGTTGGTAATATTTTTTGGTGTCAGTAACAATGCGCTAAGTGCAGGGCGTTCGCCCTTAATCCATTGGCTGGCACCATTAGTAACAACATTACCCGCAATTTTGCCTGCCAAAGCACCTAAGCGCCCTACTCTCCCAATTCGAGAAGAAGGTACTGCTCGCGCTTTTCGTTCATCGGTATTTTTTGCCATGAAGTAACCTTGGAAGCCTTTAATCTTTTATGAAACGCGTGCAGCCCCATTTAATGAAGATCACCCTGTGAGGCTCAATCTGTGAGGTCCAACCTACGGCACTCAGCCTACGAGTACCAAATTATCTTAGTACTTATACGCTAAAGTGTCGTTGGTCGATTACTTCTTAATTTTTTGTATATTGCTTAGTTAAATAGTGCTGCAATAAGGTTTTACGAAACTCTAGCTACGCTAATGGGGATAAAACTACAGATGATCACACAATCAGCTCTCAAATTCCCGGTGCTCAATATGGGCGTTTAGACTATCTGAGCTACCATTTGTAGTATAAGGCCAACTACGCTGCCTATTGCGAACCCTACCCAACCATTCCTTGTCATATAGCGAAATAATGCCGCGCCAAATATGCCACACCATAGCATGGCTGAATATACCGCTATCATGCCCTCACCAGTACCACTGTTAGGTAAAAACATCATCACAATGAAGGTAAGTGCCATGGCGCCGCTAAGTAGCACCCACATAATATTCTTGTTATTGGAAAACGCATTGGTGGTTGTATTATCGCTCATGGAAAGTCCCCATGGTGTGAGTTAAAAGCATGCCCTTACTTGTCCCTTTTTTATAAAAATCGACATTCATTTATTAATATAAACCGATTGTTCTAAAAACTGGGTATTAGGTTAACTTAGGCGAGATTAACGCAAATGGGAATAAGACTTCAGGGGGATATAAAAAAGCACTGCGAAGTGGCAGTGCTTTAAATCAGTAATAGGAAGTTGAATAAAGATTAAGTAACACGTACATAATGCACTTAGTGCATTAATGATGGTCGCTAGCAAATTCCACTTCAAGCAAGGTGACGTTGTCGGTGAAGGTCAGGGTTTTTAAAGGCCCATTCCCTTCTACATTTAACGTATTCACTTGCGTTGGCCACAAGTCACGTAAGGCATCGTGACGAATCATCAAACCATCTAACTCTGGCGGTTGAGCGGTTTCTTGGTACACCCAAAAGTGATTACCATCCAACTCAAAACCGACCAAACCTAAGTCTAATGACTTTTCCTCACCGTTTAACAACGCAAAATGGTTGCTCACGTAATCAGCGAAGGCTTGTTGGGTTTTCTCTTCTTCCATAATATCGGCGTGCTTATCGAACAGCACTTTTACAGCATGCTCGGCATCGTGCAGGTTAAAGCGGTGCATGACTTCAATGTTTTGCGTTCTAGGGTTGAACAACACTGTTGTGATAGCGGCTTTAACTTGGTGCGCGTTAGCCCAAGTACTGAATAAACCGGTACATAAAAAAACAGCCACAAGCAGCGCCGTTAGGCTCTGCTTGTGGTTTTTAGCAGATAACTTAAAAGGCATAACCTTAGTTGTCATCTTCGTCTTCGTCATCGTCATCGTCGGTCTTTAGCTCGGTTTTTACATCGTTCATAAGATCGCGATACTCGTAAGTGTTACGAGGCTTAGACTTGTACGCTTCAATACGTGATGGAATAATTTGACGCGGATAGTGGTTGTTTTCAACATCTACGTCTGCGGTTTCCCAATGTGGGTCAACCGTTACGCTCACTAGCTCTTTGCCTTTTTCAGTGACAATCAGCTTGCTTACCGCTTTCGGTGTACGACGCCAAATTTCAGCAGGAATACGCATCTCTTCTGTAGTGCCGTCTTCGAATGCTAGCTCAAGAATAATCGGCATAACCAAGCCGCCCTTGTTGCTAAAGTCGAGCACGTAGTAGTTTTTGTCCTCACGTACCGCACGTTCAAACGCTTTACGTTCCCAAGGCTCAAGTTTCTTCAAGAAACTACGGTACTTGTTGCGCTCTTTGTTAGTTACCGTGTAACGGTCGTTTTCGTCATAGAAATCTTTGATATCTTCGAAACGGTCTACCCAAAGTTCTTTCCCTTCTTCTTTGTTGCGAATATCGGTAAGTGATTTAGGTTTATCAAGTTCGGCTTCACGCTCACGGGCGAAATCAATATCAGGATCTTCAGTGTTCAAACGAAGTTTGTAAACGCTATCTAGGCTGATATCAACGTGGTCAGTAGTGTAAAACCAACCGCGCCAGAACCAATCTAAATCAACACCAGAGGCTTCTTCCATGGTGCGGAAAAAATCAGAAGGTGTAGGACGTTTAAACATCCAACGCTGTGCATATTCTTTAAAGGCGAAATCGAACAAATCACGGCCAAGAATAGTTTCACGTAATATGTTTAGAGCAACGGCTGGCTTGGTGTAAGCGTTGGGGCCTAACCTAAGTACTGAATCAGACTGGGTCATAATTGGCACTTGGGTTTCAGACTTCATGTAGCTAACAATATCACGCGGCTCAACGCCCCACGGAATAGTTGGATCCCATTCGCGTCCTGCAACACCGTCTAGAAAACTGTTTAAGCCTTCATCCATCCATGTCCACTGGCGCTCATCAGAGTTAACCGTCATTGGGAAGTAGATGTGACCCACTTCATGAATAACTACGCCAATCAAAAAGCGTTTTTCAGCCAAAGAATAAGTACGAGAGCCATCGTCGCGAAGCTCGGTACGTGGACCGTTGAAGGTAATCATTGGGTATTCCATGCCGCCAACAGGTCCATTTACTGACTGGGCAACAGGGTACGGATAATCAAAGCTAAAGCGGCTATAAACATCCATAGTATGGATGATAGATTCAGTAGAGTACTTTTCCCAAAGCTCGCCACCTTCTTTCGGGTAGAAAGACATCGCCATGACTAATGGCTGAGTGTCGCCACCTTGGTGGTAGCCACGCGCATCCCACATAAATTTACGTGACGAAGCCCATGCGAAATCACGCACGTTGTCGGCTTTAAAACGCCATGTTTTTTGTTTGTTGGTGCCAGCTTTTTCGTTCTCTAGCGCTTCTTCAGCAGTAACCACGAATACAATACGGTCAGCATCTTCCGCTTCTTTCAAACGTTTACGCTGCGTGCTAGTTAGCACGTCGTCTGCGTTTTGCAATTCACCGGTAGAAGAAACGATATGATCGGCTGGAACCGTAATATCAACTTCGTAGTTACCGAATTCTAACGTGAACTCACCACGGCCAATAAACTCTTTGTTTGTCCATGCTTCGTAATCGGTATAAGCCGCTAGACGAGGGAACCATTGGGCGAGTAAGAAAATATCGTTACCGCCTTCACGTTCGTCATCTGGGAAGTGTTCGTAACCCGCACGAGCAGAAACGGCATCTTCTTCAACAATATTGAACGCAAAATCGATATCGAAAGTAACGTTGTTTTTAGGTTGAAGAGGTTGCGCTAAATCTACACGCATTAGCGTACCAACAATAACGTGGTGTAAATCGTTACCTGCGCTGTCTTGCACCCGTGAAATGGTGTAACCCAATTCGTTATCGTCAACAAACTGTTGGCGGCGAAGTGCGGCCATGCTCAGTTGTGCAGGTTTACTGCCACTGGCTGTTTTTGTAGCAGGTCCACGATTGCCAATGCCACCAAAAGTGGTGGTAAGGGCAGACATAGAATCGTCGCGGAATTTATTCTGATCCAATTGGATCCATAAATACTTCAACGTATCTGGTGCATTGTTGTGATAGGTAATGGTTTCACTGGCTTCAATACGGCGCGTATCTTCAATCAGCTTAACGTCAATTTTGTAGTCTACTTGTTGTTGCCAGTATTGATGACCTGGCTCACCCGCTGCATTTCGATATACATTGGGGGTAGGAAGAGATTCGTCTAGCTGACGGAACTTATCTTCAAAATCGCCTTTAGTTTGATTTATTGCTGCGTTGGCAAATGGAAGGTAAATCAGCATAGACAGCACTGGCGCAAGCCAGAAAAGATGTCGTTGGTGCTTATTCATGGAGTTTCCCAGTTATTTTTATAATAAAATAAGCGAACTAGTATATAAGCCCTTTTGCTTTTATCCCAGTTTTTGGGCGTAAACTCACCCTATTTTAACGCAAAAAACTGTAACATAACGTTTGTTTAAAAAGCGAAGTGTCGTATTCTTAACCCCCTGTTTTCTTGCATCATCTTCTTATGAACCGTCTCAATTGGCAGCGTGCCGTAATTAAAGTAGGTAGCGCCCTTATTGCGCCAAATGGCGATGAGTGTAGCGCCCGATTTTTGTTAGCACTGGCGCGCTTTATCACGATAAGCCGTGAATCTGGCAAAGAAATTATTTTGGTTTCCTCGGGCAGCGTGGCAGCAGGGCGAAGCAAAGTGAAGATTCGTCACAATGCGTCTATTGCTGAAAAGCAAGCCATGGCTGCCATTGGTCAAACCCAAATGATGGCAAATTGGCAACGCTTTTTCGATTTTCCTTGTGCGCAGGTTTTACTTACTGCCGACGATCTTCGCGACCGCACTCGCTATGTAAATATCAAAAACACCCTTAGAGAGCTGCTAAACCATAATGCGCTTCCCATTGTTAATGAGAACGATACCGTCGCTGTAAACGAGCTGAAAGTAGGTGATAACGATAACCTTGGTGCATATACCGCGCTAGTCGCTCAAGCCGATACGCTGATTATTTGCTCAGATATTGACGGCTTGTACACGGCCGACCCTCGTAAAGATCCAGACGCCACGTTAATCAGTGAAGTACACAATATTGACGAGTCGATTTATAAGTTGGCGGGCGGTGCTGGCACCTCAGTAGGTACTGGCGGTATGCGAACGAAAATTGAAGCGGCTGATAAGTGCACCAGTAGCGGTATTCAAACCATTATTGTGAACGGTAGAAAAGGGGCGTCTTTCGATGCCATGCTAAACGGCTCTATTCCTGGTACCTTATTTCACGCCAGTAATTCCCCTAAAAAAGCACGACGTCTGTGGTTAACGCATACGCTTAAAACGTGTGGCCGTATTCATGTCGATGAAGGTGCGAAAGCTGCTTTGGTTGACCGCGGGGCGTCACTGTTACCTTCAGGGATAACGAGCATAGAAGGTAATTTTAACCAAGGGGAAGCGGTAGAGATTTGCTTTGAAAAACAAGTTATTGCAAAGGGCTTAGCCCTTTATAACGCCCGAGACTTAATGCTTATAAAAGGGAAAAAGTCGCAGCATATTGCGGATGTGTTAGGTTATGAAACGACCGACGTAGTTGTACATCGCGACGACTTGGTATTGCTTTAGTTTCCACATTTTTAACTTTTGGGATAACGCCACGCATGACAGACATTACACCATCGCTCAACGATTACCCTTATCACCTTGAAATTGCCACTCGCTGGCAAGACAACGACGTTTATGGCCACATTAACAATGTGATGTATTACAGCTTTTTTGATACCGCCGTAAATCGCTTTTTAATTGACGAGGGCGGCCTTAATATTCAAGAAAGCAGCGCGGTGGCTTATGTAGTCAGTAGCCAGTGCCAATATATTACGCCAGCCGCTTATCCAGAAACGATTTATGTTGGGTTAAGGGTGATAAAGTTAGGTAGAAGTTCAGTGACATACGGTTTGTCGGTTTATGCTGGTGAGGCTAAACGCCGTGTGGCGCACGGTCAGTTTGTACATGTATTTGTTGATAGACTGTCTGACAAAGCGGTGCCTATACCTGTTAATATAAAAACTGCCCTTGAGTCTATTTGCGAGTCTATCGGCGAGGCTGATAATCAAGGAACTGCCGGTGACCAATAGTCAAGCGGCCCAAGCAGGCACTAAAAGCACGAAAAACCTTACTCAGAAAAAGCTAACAGGGGTTTTTCTCGATGCTGAAACGTTTAGTGCAGATTTACTGAACTCTGACTCAATAGATACGTCATTGCTTAATAACGTAAATGTTGAGCTAACTTGCTATGACAACACCCTTCCAGAAGAGGTCGTTGCCAGAATAGCAAATGCCGATATCGTACTTACCAACAAGGTAGTATTAGATAGCGAGGCGCTGCAACACGCCAAGGCGCTAAAGTATGTGGGTGTAATGGCCACAGGTACTAACAACGTAGATACTAATTACTGCCAAACGCACAATATTACCGTGCAAAATGTGGAAGGTTATGGCACCGACAGTGTGGCCCAGCATACATTAATGCTGCTCCTCAATTTGGCCACAGCGTTTCCTCAGTACCATAACGATGTAAACCAAGGTAAATGGGCAACATCGCCGCACTTTTGCTTAACCGAGCACCCCATTGTGGAGCTTGCTGGAAAGCATGCGGTCATAGTAGGTCATGGAGAGTTGGGAAAGCGAGTTGAAGCGCTATTTATCGCAATGGGTATGAAGGTGAGTATTGCAGCGCGGCCAGGGGGGCTTTCTACAGAAGAGCTTTATGATAATAAACAAGACACTCGACCTTCATTAGAATCATTATTACCTAGCGCCGATGTGGTTAGCCTGCATTGTCCACTAACAGATGATAATTATCACCTTTTTAACGAAACTCGGTTGTCGTTGATGCAACCTACCAGTTTTCTTATTAATACCGCCAGAGGTGGGCTAATTGATGAAGACGCACTGGTGTCTGCGCTACAAAGCGGGAAAATAGGCGGCGCGGCGGTTGATGTTATATCTCAAGAGCCTCCCCCAGCAGATCATCCATTGCTAACCGGTACTATCCCCAATCTTATTGTTACTCCCCATACGGCGTGGATGGCGAATGAGTCCCGCCAGCGGCTGTTTAATATGGCTATAAACCATTTAATTCAGTTTATAGATGCTCAACCATGAGCAATGGAGTGCTGTTTGCCATTTGTACACTCATTTGGGGTTCAACTTGGATTGCCATCACGTATCAAATAGGGCATACCGCTGAAACCCTGGCCGTAGCATGGCGCTATACGTTAGCTGCACTGTGTTTAGGGCTATTTTGTACGGTGCGCGGCTTGCCGTTTAAGTTGCCGCTACACATTCACATTAAAATGGCCGGAGTAGGCTTCTTCCTATATTGCCTCAACTATACCCTGCTATATATGGCGCAGGCGCATATTATCAGCGCGTTACTCGCCCTTATGAGTTCCAGCATTATTTACTTTAATGTGGTACTTCGACGGTGGTGGTTAAAGCAGCCTATTCGTTTAGAAGTGGTGGTGGGCGCTACGTTTGGGCTTGCGGGTATTATTTGCTTGTTTGTGCCCGAGTTTTCAAAAGTATCGATGGACGCTGCGTTAGCGGCGGGCCTTTCTATTGCATTTGTTTCTTTTTTTAGTGCATCAATTGGTAACGTGATATCAGAGCGGATCCTCACCTCGGGCACACCGGTTATTCAAATGAATTTTTACGCCATGAGCTATGCCATGGTGATACTCTATGTTACCGCGTGGTTCACAAACGACACCTTGGTCATTCCTACTGCCCCTGAGTTCTATATTTCGTTGCTTTATTTGGCTATTTTCGGTTCGGTGTTGGCGTTTGGCTCTTACATGAAGCTACTAAAGCAAATAGGCGCAGACAAAGCCGCTTATGTGGTACTGGTTTACCCTATTGTGGCGCTTGTTATCTCCACTTTTTTTGAAGGTTATACGTGGAGCTGGCTGTCTGTACTTGGCGTAGCAGTGATACTGGTGGGCAACGCCATAGCTATGGGTAAAGTGCCCATGTTTATGCGTCGACCCCCCCTAAGTAGCTAAGTATGAAGTAGCTAGCGTTTACTTTAGCGCATTAATTTTTTGATTAAGCTCGTAAGCGGGCTCGGTCACTATAGCTTCAAGTGTTTCTACCCGTTCAATCAAGGCCTCAATTTGCTTATCTTTTTTTGCAATAAGCTGTTGTTGCTGTGTCGCTTTGCTAGCAATGAAAGGATTGCTACAGGTGCCGTTCATCCAGTCGTTGAGGCGCCATTGAAACTTGGCATCTAAGTAACTTGCGCCAAGGGCGATAGTGGCAATAAAACCAATAAGTAAAAGAATGCTTAGCGTAGACATAGTGTGCTCCAAGGTAAAGGTGTCGTAACCGATGAAGGTGTTTTCATCACCCTCTTCACCATTACTAGTCTTTGGCTTTCGAAAAAAATTACAGATAGATGTAATTTTTTTCGCTAACCCTAGACTACACAAAATAAGCACGGATGATTTCTGTCATAACATGCATGTTAGAAAAGTACATGAGTGGCTTTTACCCTCATAGTTGGCAATGCAGCGCAGTTAATAATAAGAAACACTGAGGACGAGAGATTGGGGCAAGGATTTGAAGGTGTGTTTGCGCAGTACGGCAGTCTATTAAGCCGTGTCGCAAACAGTTACGAGGCTAACCATGCGCTACAGCAAGAGTTGCTACAAGAAATAGCCATAGCTGTGTGGCAGGGGCTTACTCGTTTCAAAGGCGATAGCAGTGTAAAAACCTATATTCTAAAAATAGCCCATAACCGCGCCGTTACTCACGTGGCCAATCAGGTGAAGCGCATCGATACCGATGAATACAATGATGACGTTGTTGTTGAGCAATCGTCGCAAATTTCCCCTGAAACGGCCACCAGCCAGCAACAATCGCTATCGCGATTACTCGTTAAAGTACGCGCGCTCGCGGTACAGCCACGTCAAGTACTTACCCTTTCTTTAGAAGGCTTATCTTACGATGAGATTGCAGATATATGCGGCCTCACTAAATCGCATGTAGGGGTTATTTTAAAGCGTGCTAAAGCAAGTGTATTGGAAGGAAACTCTGATGAATGATAACAACAAAAGCGCTGATAATAGCCGTGACAACGAGCTCAGCGCGCTATGGCAAGCCCAACCCGTCTCGAATGTAGATGTGGATGAGGTGAAAAAAACCTTTGAAAGCCAAACAAGAAAGCAGCGACTATATTTTCTAATCGATTGCTTATCGTTAGTACCAGGAGTTTGGATTTTTATACATTACTGGGACGAGCTTCCGGTTACTGCTCGCGTCTTATATTTTGGACTAATGCTTTTCGTTATTCCTTTGCTTGGTTATCAGCTTTGGCTTAGAAGAGTGGCTGCGTTTGGCAGCAATGCGCAAACTAACAATCATCTACAACAATTGAAAAAGCAGTTTAAAAACAATGCACGTATTGCCTTTATTAATAAACATTCTGCCTGGATAGCCGTGCCTATTGTTATTGCGTTTAATACCATCTTCACCTTGGCTAAGGCGGCTGAAGAAAGGGAGTATGGGGTAATGCTGTTGGTAACGGCGGTCACCGTTGGCATAATGGCGGTGTGGTACGTTTGGGCCCATCGCAGGCAAAAGCAATTTGAAAAAAAATTAACGGCATTAAATGATATGAGTGATGGTGACTAGCCTTTCGTGAAAGCCTATTGAATGGATGCCAACCCACAAAGATCATCAATAACGATAGCCATATTCTTATTCAGTTGAAGCGTGGCGCACTCTATTGACGAGTAATATTGGGCCTGCCGACCTCGTCAATATTAGTTATCTAATGTATCGCTATTCGCGGCTTTTGGGGTAGCAACTTCACCGTTACTGGTATCGCTACTTGCATCGTTTGCATCGTCTCCGTCCCCTTCACTATCACCTTCATCATCATCTTTTTCTTCACCTAAGAAGAATTCATAGTATAAATCTAAGGCGAATTCAGACTGATCTTCAATGGTGGTTTGTACTGCTTCTAAAAATAAACGAGGCAACAAGCGGTATCGCAATGCTAAATCGGGTGGGTCTTGCCTGCGACGCAATGTGCTGCTGGAATCATTATTACTCAATCCTACATCCACATTATATTCAGCCGTTAATCTGTCATTAATCTGGCCGGTTACTGACAGTTTGTTCTCGTTAGTACTTAAGCTGAAATCATCAATACCCAAGGCATTGCCTACTTGACCGGTAAGGGTTTTAGTATTTGAAAGCCCAAAACCTACCAGTAATGCAGCGTAGTTAGGATCTTCGCTTTCAGCGTCAGGCCCCGACCCTGTAAGTAGGTACGAGAGTACGTTTTGCTGATCCATGGCGGGTTCAGAGAATAAATTAATGCTGGGAGAATCGGCTGCCCCGTCTATCCTAATACCGGCAATTACATCGTCGTCAGTTTTATCTGGGTCGCGAATGGCTTCAATCAGCAGCATAGGTTGATCGATAGGACCATTAAACTGCACTTCACCCGTTTGAATGACAAGTTGCTGCCCATAGGCGCTATAACGACCGTTAAGTATTTGCAAATCACCAAAGCCGACCAAGGCGGGTTGGTTATTCACTTTTACACCACCGTGTAAGCTCGCGGTTAACCCAAATGCTTCCAACTGCACTTCACCGGTTTTAGCCTTGTCGATATTGACCATCATAGACGCATGTACGATATCAAGGGGCTCTTCCTTTGGGGGTTCGCCGCGAAGATGGACGTCTTTAGACGGTGACACCGCGCTTTTAGGCAGTGACTCAACTTCAATACGCGCCCAAGGTATATTTACACTGCCTGTTACATCAACCTTGTCAGCAGTAGCCGCTACTTTTAAATCTGGCGATACCCGTAAACGCATGTTTGGTTGGCGCACCTCAAATTTGTCACCTTTCAAATTAATGTTCGCGCTTGGTACATCAGACCAATCTAGATCGCCGTTTAGCGCCCCTTTACCACCGCCCAGCAAAAATGTGCCGTCAAAGTTGGCTTGTTGGCCGTTTAACGTAATTGATTGGCTCCAGTTTTCTAATGATACCGGTGTGTCCTGAATATCAATGGCGCCGTTTTCTATTTGTAGTTTTCCGGATAGTTCGGGCGAATCTACAAACCCCGCCAAGGTGATATTTCCATTCATAACACCCGTAAGTGTACGAATGGCAGGAGACAGTGGTTTAAGCGGGGCTACGTCTATATTAACAACCTCAAGATTACCGCTTATAGGTTTGCGGGTTTCAAAGGGAGACGTATTTACATTTAGGGTCGCATTGCCTAAGTCTTCACTGGCAATAAGCGACTGAGACTTAAGTTCTCCTTGCTTAAAAGTACCGGTTGTTTCCACAGAATTAATCGTTATTGCTAATGGTCGCTCTTTTCCTAACTGCCATGTGGCAGGCGATAAAGAGGCCGTAAAAGTGGCATCGATAGGATCGGCTTGAGAATATTGCCCTTGGCTTTTCACCGACAAGGTTGCCGGTGCGGCTGCCGCAACCATATCCGGCGCAAGTTCGTGGGCCCATAACCCTACAGGTAATGCTTTGGCCCATACATTCCATTTCGCTTTATTCTCTTGGTAGTTCAAGCTGGTGATGCAAAGCTCGCCTTCTTCCCTAGAGTGCCAGCAGTGTTCGCCCACGCTTGCGCTAAAGGGGGCGCTGCCAAGATTTAGAGTAAAAGGAGAAGAAAGCGCCCATTGCATGTTTGCCAGCTTCAGTTTGCTTTGCTCTACCTGGCCTGACCAAGTGTTGTCTTGCCATTTTCCTGCAACGCTTAGGGCAACACTATGCTCCGGTAAGATTACATCTAGGTCGGCCTTATGGTTTGTGTATGAGCCGTCAATGACAAGCTTGCCGTTGAATTCGCCTTGTTGGGCTGCCGCATTTGAAAGTGAAGGCGACACCGCAAGATTTGAAAAATTAATTGCGCCTTTGGCAACGGGGTTAATCCACGGGCCTGTAGCTTTTATATTGCCAGATATGGCCCCAGCTACTTCAGGGTAAAGGTCGGCAATGGCAGCTACATCAAGGCCGATATCAGCATTAACGTAACGTTTATTAAGTAGTTGCCCGACCACATTAATTTTGTTTTCGGCTTGTTCAACGGCTAAAGAGGCAACCAATAAATCGCTTGGACCTGAGTACACAAAAGATCCTGCCACCGAGAAGGGTTTGTTTTGCAAGATGCCTTTAAGATCTAATTTCCGAATACTGACTTGGGGGCCTTTTTCTGTGTACTGCATCACACTGGTAAAACCGCCCTCTAATTGCTCTGGCGCGAACTTGGAAAACTGAACCCCTGAGACATTGGTAAAGGTGGTGTTTCCTTCCCAAGACATAGCCTCATCTAAATACAAGGTGCCGGTATTACTAATGCTGCCTTCTAAAGCTTCAATTTTGGCTTCGTTCACGAAGATATTGTGTTTTTTTAGCACCACATTTAGCGCCACAGGCACCTTGCCTACATCTGGCAAAGTGGCTGCTGCGCTGCCATCTAATAGGTAGTCACCCATGGTGCCATTAAGGGTTAGCGCGCCATCGTGCAAGGTGCCGGATTCCATAGTGGGTAGGGGTTGTTCTTTCCATGTTGCGCTAAATGAAATGGGCAGGTTGTCGCTAAGTACATCGGCTGACAAATTCACTTTTGCATTCATCGCCCCTTCAGTTTTAAGGTCAGCTTCAAGCGCTGCTAACGACCCTGATGCTTGAAAGTCTACTTGCTGTTGGTTGTCGCTTATCATACCGCTACCGTTCAGTGAAACTGACAACGGATAGGCACCATCTAGGGTGATGGCAATGTCGCCATTGAGTGTTCCTTGAGGGTGTTCCACATTCAAATTGGTCAAGGACACACTGGCATTCGCAAATTCAAAATCCTCAAAGGCAAATACCGATAAGGTTTGGGCTGAATCGCCTTGATTTAATGTGCCATTGGTCAATGAAAACTCATCAATACTTATTGGAATAGGCGATGAAATCGTCGGCAGTTCTGGGGCGGTGTACGATAGCGAATAGGACTTTGGCAGTGATTTGTTCGTGGCACTATTGTCAGTGTTACTTTCAGAAGCAGCATCATCCTTGTTCGCGTTAGTCGAAGAGGCTGTAGCTTGAGTGGACGCTTCTGTTTGATGGAGGGTAACGGCTAAATCTTCAAGCGATAGCGACGATATCGCCAGCGTCTCGTTACCTAAGAAATCATCTAAGTTTAACTTCCCTAGTTCAACCGTCTGCCCCGGCATTTTTAGTGTAAAGCGCTCAACTTGGGCTTGGTTTACCTCTACAGGTAAAGGCAGCGTAAAACTTCCAGTTTCTTCGGTTGATTCAGTTTCAGGCGCAGCGCTTAACTGCTCAACAACAATATCGTTGGCGTTAACTTCATTTACGCAGACTCTAGGTTCAAAAATACAGCGCCACGTGACATCAAGGTACGCATAATCCGTTTTTACTCGCCACTGCGCATTTTCCCACTCAACTTTTGTAATAGTGAGATTGTCAGCCAGGCCGCCCTCAATGCTTTCAATACTTAGTCCACTCACTAGGTTATTGGCAACAAGGCGAATGGTAGGCCCACCCAATGGGCTTATTAATAAACCGTAAACAAACACCACGATAAGCACTGGTGTTAGTAGGATAGTTGAAATTGTGCGCTTTCTCATAACTCAGGCCCCAGCAGAAGATGCAGCTGCCATGTCTTTTCATCTGGTGCAAATCCACGAGCTACGTACACGCGAACTGGGCCTATAGGAGACAGCCAGTGAAAGCCGGAACCCACGCTGTAAGTTAATGTGGTATCTAAATCATTGGTTGCCGTACCCGCATCAGTAAAGGCCGCAATACGCCAATTTTGCGCAATGCGGTAAGCATATTCCACACTGGCAGTGGCTAAGTATTTTCCACCAATAGCATCGTTTACTGTTTCACCCGTTTCAGGGTCGATAACGTCTTCAGTAGGAGATATTTCTCGGTAGTCAAAGCCGCGAATGCTTTGGTCACCACCAGCATAAAATCGCAGTGATGTGGGAACTTGCGAAAAGTCATTGGTTTTAATTGCACCAAGTTCGCCTCGAATAGAAAACCGATGTACGTCGGAAAAGGTACGAATGACCATGCCTTCCATTACAGATTTTACGATATTGATGTCAGAGCCAAGATTATCTCGCCCTACTTGGGTCAAAAACTGAAAATAATTGCCGTTGTTAATATTAAGGTCGTTATCTTTGGTGATATAGGTAATAGAGTAGCCCGGCAGTATCAGTGAGGTTGTGGTGTCGTCAGTGTCACCTTGATCGTAGGTTTCTCGTAAATAGGTAATAGAGCCATCGTGTTGCCAAGGCGAATGCTCTTCTTGAAAATATCGGTGAGCCGCAAGTGATAAAGTTTCACTTTCAATCGAGGTATTGCTGTATTCAATAAATTGATAGCCGGCTTCAAAGCTAACGTAATCTTTAGTGATGTTCTGCATCGGAATGCGATAGTCTGCCGTAACCGATTGCTCAGGTTGAGAGATAAAAATATCGGAGGAAATCGAATGACCGCGATCATTTACCCATGGGCGCTCCCAGCCTAAAGTGACTCGAGGGCCGGTATCGGTAGCAGCACCAATAGAGACATCAAACGCATCTCGGGGGCGATGTGATAGCGAAACTTCAATAGGGACATTTAGTCCCTCAGCGTCACTTACTACAGGCCGTGCAATAACACGGTTGAAATACCCTGATTGATTTAACGAACGGTTGAAGTCAGACAATTTTGCTGAAGAATAAGGCTCACCTTCTTCAAACGGAGTTAGTCGTTTGATAATCGCTTTTGCTTTGTCTTCCCCAATAAATTTCAATTTACCAAAGTTATAACGAGAGCCACTTTGGGCTATGAGCAGAATATTAGCTTCTTTGTCTTCTCTAACTAAATCTAACCGCGTGGCCTGCCAATAGAAATCAAAGTAACCATGAGATAGGGCATAATTGAACATCGATGACTTAAACGACTCGTAAACGGGCTGATTAAGTACATCTCCTTCTTTAAGTGAAAACGCATTAAAACGGCTTCTAAAGTCGCTATCTTCTCGGCCTACTCCAATAATTTCTCGAGTGACCTTTGATACAAGAAGAGGGTCGCTAAGTGAAACGGTTACTACGACCTCATCGTCCTTAGTGACTTCTACCGTTGCATTGCTGTTGTAATAGCCAAAGGGCTGAACAGCGGTGGCTACTGTAGTGATAACTTCATCTTGCCAGAATGGGTCATTCAATAGCTCAGTTTCTACATCTAAATTGTTCAAGTGCAGACGAATATTATCTTTAAGCTTGTCTTGCTTTACCCCATTGATTTTATAGGAAACTGCATGAGCAGAGGCGATGAAAATCACCAATAGGCACAGCGATAAAAATCGAAGAGCGTACCCTTGGTTGCGCCGGGCTTTAATACCCGTTAGCAGCGTTTTTAAAGAAGATATAAAGCACAGTGGCATTGAAAAATGCGATTCCTTGTAGCAAAAAAAAGAGACGGCGCGGTTTCAGCCTTTACGAAAAAGGGGGCGCTAATATGATACGAGATAAGCAACACAGCATCGACAATGCCGATAATACCATACCCCTTTGTATACTGTGTATTGAGTAAAAAAGCACAACTAAAGTACATGTTAATGTTAAGCACTTTTTAGTGTAGTGTTTTGTCTGAATGTAACCAATTATTACAATTGAACTTTCTTTTTAAATTATAAAATGTTGTATAGTGGTCTTCGAGCTAATCACAGGATGAATAGTTCGATAAGGGTTTATTAATAAGCAAAGGAAAATATATGCGCTGTCGTTTGTTCTCGTGTATTCACTCAGTTACCTCTTTAGTGGTTCTATTTTTATTCAGCTTAGTCAGCGCTTGTGCACTAAGTGACGAAAATACCGCCGAGCCAGCAGAAACTGTTTCACCGCCTCTTCCTTACACCGTATTTAGTGCCCTACCCGCTTACCGAACTCCTGCGCTGTCGCCCAAAGGCGATAAAATTGCGTTTGTGAAAAACGTTAATGAACCTGACGAACTATCGGTGTTAGCAACCTTTGACCTTACTACAGGTAAAATTCACTATCTTCTTCATTCCGATAATGAAAAAGTTAAGATTAATTGGTACCGGTGGGTTAACGATGAGCGAATAGTTGTTAGTGCTCGTTATGAAAGTCGTCGCGGTAACACACGGGTTTATGATACTCGTCTACTCGCTATGAACTTCGATGCGCAAGGCGAAAAACCTAAACACCTTTTAGATTGGCGAAGACTGAAACGAAGAGCGGCAGACCCTAATCGTGTCCCCCAATTTCAAGACAATGTGATTGATTGGCTACCTGATGACCCTGAACACATCTTAATGGCCATCGATGTAGAAGTTTTCGCCCTTCCCTCTGTATTTAAAGTGAATGTTTATACTGGCAGCACCACAAGATTGGAGCGTGGGAAGCGCAGTATCAGAGACTGGGTAGTTGATCGACAGCATAATGTTCGCGTGGGCATCACGCTAGATTATGACAGCGGTGAGCGCCACATATTACTTAAAGAAGATGATAGTTGGCGTACCCTGTTTAGTTACAATGCCATGAGTGAAAAAGGTGAAATGCCTCTCGGGTTTGGTCTTGATCCCAACATTCTTTA
>OJFG01000092.1_pt1 | contig 54567 bp, 44 predicted proteins | sample 1594071 | NCBI WGS metagenome assembly OJFG01 (sample SAMN05416818, study PRJEB24817) | seawater metagenome | isolation source: Sea water | place: Canada:Atlantic | collected 2013-07 | reverse complement strand
CGACTGAGCCCACGTGTTATTGTCCCAGGGAGCTTGCGACCGACTACAGCGGTTTGTTATGCATCGTCACCATAAGCCTTTTGTTGTCCGGCTATTTGGGTGAACATAATTTTTATCCCTGAAACTGCCTTTGCAAGAATGACAGAACCATTGATTTCTACCACCACCTTGCAACCTAATAAGATGAGCACTGGTATCATAGCAATGTTGGCAATAAGGACCATCTTTCTCATTGCCGTTTAAAAGAAAATAGTAAGGTTTTTCCCAGATGATTTTTAAACGAATCTCCAATTTTTCATTAAGTTTTAATATTTCTTTATCTTTGGAAATAAGAATATTTTGAATTTCGGCGATTTCGATTTGAGCGTCTGCCAAAGTACCGATCAACTCTGCGATTTGTAATCTAATCTCTGCTTTCTCGAGGGTTGTACTGCTATCTTTAATCAGCTTAGCGATGTCTGTCGCAGCTTTAATGCTGCTAAGAGCAGTTGATATTGCGTTAATGTCCATATTAAATTTTCCAAGATGCATAACTTTTCAATAACGGGCGCAGGCGCGTGGGGCATAATGGCGAAGCCGCCCTGCGTGTATGCGTCCCAGCGAACGTAGTGAGCGAGTTTATTGAGTTGTTAGGTGACATCTCAAACATCCTTGAGCAAAACTACCAAGAAAAACGAAGAAAGCGCAGAGAAAGCCATAGCTAAAAAGTATTTTCTTGCCAAATTATGAGCGCACACAAAACTCGAATCACTTTGACGACCTTTCATATACGAGCGACTTATCAACGCAAAAGTCAGCTTGGGAGTTGCAAGTAAAATCAACTTTGTCGGCTCTACCGTTATACCAAAAACCTTTAAATTGTCTTGCGACTTTAACTCTTTGCAAACTAGGTCGAGTGCATTGACGTATTTATACAAAAAATACAAATAAGAGAAAGCGCCACATAAAAAAAGAATTGTTCTTAAATTCTCCACTTGTCACCTAACTTCCAAATATGGGGCGCAAATACGTGTGCAATAATGGCGAAGCCGCGCACGTGTTTGCGTCCCTAGCGAGCGGCAGCGAGTGCCATAATTTGTTTGTTATGTACCTTACGCATACTTATCTAATTGTTTAAACAACTTATCTGCGTGTTCGATGTGAACAGGTACAAATATCTGCCCTTTTTTGCCAGCATCGACAATTACTACAGGCATACCATTGCTATTAAATGGAAATGCCTTTTTGATGTCTTCCATACCGAATTGTCGTTTAAACAGCCAATAATTTCTGCCGCTAATCTTATTATTATCGATGGTTATATATGAACATTTAAGCAAAAAGCTAATAGCCACACCAAAGAACAGGCTAAACAGAAAAATACCCAGATACATCAATGGAAGTTGAAGAAGGCTAATGTGCTTAAACGTTTCATCAATATCGAAAGATAGCGAAACTAAACGAATTAACATCACGATGGTAAAGCCAACAGAAACGATAATGAATAGTTGCTTGACAATGTGCCTAGCAAGATCCTTCCATTTTACCTTATAAACCACTACTCTATCCTTGGTACATAACAATTTACTAGACCCCAAACCGGTCTGTCTAAACACACCATCATGGGGTTTTTAATATTATCAATGTTGTCAGATTACCCTCTAACTACCCATAATAGTATAATAAATTAGAATAGTGTTTTTTGCTCATGGGTTAAAAGTACCAAAATGGTGTGTTAGGTGGGAGAGGTGTACTTCATGCATTATCAGAAAAACTATGTTTGAGGTCATTTATGTTTCTGAAAGGCTTTACTTACGCCGTTTTGAAGTTTTTAACGCTGATTTCTTTCTATTCAAAGCAGAAAGCGCTATGTGTTGAGTCTAATCCACATAGGCATCATTTAGATGTGGAGTGGTCAAGCTGTTGGGCGAGGGGGCTTTAGGGAACAAAAAAAGCCGCGGCGTTATTAAACGCGGCGGCTTTTCGTTTAGCTTAAACTGTAGCTTTCTCGGTTATGCTTCAATAGCCTTGGGCTAAAGAACAGAAACCAATGCTTTTGCTAAGGTTTCAACATTGTTTTTGTTGATTCCAGCAATGTTTACGCGGCTTGAATCTACAAAGTATACGCTGTGCTTTTCTCTTACTTCACGCACTTGTTCAGGCGTGATACACAAAAACGAGAACATACCTTTTTGGTCGTTCACAAAGCTGAAGTCTTTGGGTGAGCCGTTGTCATGAAGGTTTTGCACTAGCATTGCACGCAACGTTTTCATGCGGTCGCGCATTTCGTTAACCTCAGACACCCATTCGTTATTAAGAGCTTCGTCAGATAAAATTAAGTCAACAAGTGCGCCGCCGTAGCTTGGTGGCATTGAGTAAATAGCGCGAGCAATAGACTGTATTTGTCCCTGCGCGATTTTGCGGGTTGCTGTGTCTTGGGTAACAATTGCGGCTAGGCCAACACGTTCGCGATACAAGCCGAAGTTTTTAGAGCACGATGCAGCAACAATAACCTCAGGAAGGTTTTCAACAAGAAGGCGCATACCGTAGGCATCTTCTTCTAACCCTTCACCAAAGCCCAAATAGGCCACATCGATAAACGGTAAAAATTCACGTTCTTTAGCAACGGCTAATACTTCATCCCATTGTGCATTCGTTAAGTCTGCACCTGTTGGGTTGTGGCAGCAGCCGTGAAGTAACACTATATCGCCTTTATCTACGTTGCGAAGGGTGTCCATCATGGCATCAAAGCGAATGCTTGCAGATGCTTTGTCGAAGTACGGGTACGTTTCTATTTCTAAACCCGCAGAGCCGATAAGCGGAATATGGTTTGCCCATGTTGGGTCGCTTACCCATACTTTTGCTTTGTCGTTACAACGCACTAAAAGCTCAGAAAGAATGCGAAGGGCACCACAGCCACCTGGAGCCTGAACGGCAGCAACGCGATCGGCCATCAGTACTGGGCTGTTTTTACCAAGTAATAGCGATAGCATACCATCGATAAAACCTTGGTTACCCTGAGGAGTAATATAGGTTTTACTGGTTTCACGCTCTAATAATAGTTGTTGTGCTTTTGACACACTCGAAAGAATAGGGGTATTACCTTGCTCATCTTTATATACGCCAACACCCAAGTCTATTTTACTCGGGTTGGTGTCTTCTTTATATGAAGCAGAAAGGCCAAGAATTGGATCTGGGGCAAGATAGGGTAATACTTCAAACACGATATGTCCTCACTTTGGTGTGCAAATAGTGGTCTGCAAATAATGGAAAGCAAATGCTAGCAGGCACGCATTATGCCATTGCTGATAGAAAAAACGACACCTATTCGTTGAAAATATTTCAATTTAATATCGAATTTTGTAAACCTCGAAAGATTTATTCTACAAACCCGTTAAATTTTGAAGGAAAATTCTCGCGTTTGCGTCGTTTCTCCCTTTTCTGTGAAGGTTCGTTCTTTAAAGCTGAGCTCGCCGTTGCTATCAACCAGCAAAATAGTGGATGTTCGCGTACCGTAGCTGGGTATGTTAATAAAAATGGAAGACAGCGCTTTTTCCCATTCATAACCAATGCCAGTACTGGGAAGGTGTTGGTCGTCTGCTTTGTCCTCATTGCGCAATAGCGCAAACAAATCTTCGGTGTTTATCGTGTCGTGCTGTAATACGTACTTATTTAAGCTTGTTACACCTTGGGTAACCTTGGGCCATGGGGTAACAATGTCGGCATTTGAAAGGCCAAACACACCCTGCTGTATAGGGTGTACAGAGTTGTTCACGTTATTGTAAACATGCAAAGCGCTCTCACTGCCGAACACCAGGTTATAGCCATTATAGTGGTGACGAGTGTCTTTGAGCTGTTGTAAATACTGATCGGTTGATTGCTCTGTTAATTTTTCCGTGAGATGGCCAGTAACTTGTGCGTTATCGTCTTTCAGCCAGTTGGTTACCAACTCACCTCGCGAAGTCGCGTCTGTTCGCACTTCAGATGGTGCACGTACGTTAGTAATGGCCGCAATTTTCCCCTTTCGTGTAACGCCCATCCATGTACCGTTTGCTTCAAGATCTCTGCCTGCCAATATGGATGGGTTGTCGTTCCAAAATGCTGCGGGAGCCGTTGGCCTTTTATAAAATTCATCTCTATTCGCCGCAATAATAAGCGGGTAGCGAGGGTGCTTCTGCTGAGCAATAAATAAAATACACATATTTACACCTTATTCGGTATACCAGTACCGTCTGTCTGTGCGTACTATCGGGCTGCAATCCGGTTGTTTTAGCGTATGCTTTACTGTGCGCTTGCCGTTAATCGTAGATTTGCGTTTTGATTTTCTTTACTCTTAACGCCTTGAGCAGTATGAGAATAATAAAAATGAATAGCAATAACACTCTCAACAAGAAAGACAAAGAGACAAAAAGCACCACCATTTTGAAAATCAATGAGTTGCAGATAGATGACCACATACCGCGGCAGTGGCCGCACTGGTTATCGTCATTTGCTACCTTTGTGCTCACCAAACGGGGTTGGCGTGTAGAAGGGGCTTTTATTAATCAAAAGAAAGCCATATTGGCGGTTGCGCCTCACACAACCAACTGGGATTTTTTTATTGGGTTGTTTGTGGTGTTTTCACTGCGTTTAAAATTGAATTTTTTCGGCAAACATACCATTTTTGTTCAGCCACTCGGGTACATCATCAAAAAGTTGGGCGGCATTCCCATTAAGCGAAGTAAGGCTCACGGGGTGGTAACCAGTATTGTTGATAAGATTAAACAGGCTGATGAATTAGTATTGGCACTGGCACCTGAGGGTACGCGAAGCCCAATCTTTCCTTGGAAAACCGGTTTTCTGCACATTGCGAGAGAGGCTGATATACCTATTCAGCTGCTTTCGCTAGATTATCGCACTAAAATAATCCGTTTTGGCCCCGTGATCCAAAAGGTCGAAAACATTGATGAACAAATGCAAACTATCTATACATTTTATGATAATGTTTGCCCAAAATACCCAGAAAAATGCATAACACGGCCTCAATAGTCCATTTGAAAACCACCACGGCTTTTTCTATGCGCACAGCATCGATTTGCTATTTCGTGGTTTCTGAGGTTGTCGCGTAACTTTACTACCGGAGTTTTACCCGTGACAAAACAGGGATTCACTACCCGTCAAGTCCATGCCGATCGCATGTTAAACACGCCAGAGCACGGCGGTGTCCACACTAGTACATCAAATTCTGTGCTGTTTGAATTTAAAGATGCTCAAGGCATTATCGACGCTTTTCAGGGTAAACGTGCCGCGCATGTTTATTCTCGCTCTTCTTCACCGTCTGTGGCTGCGTTGCAAAACATGCTCAATCAGCTAGAAGGGGGAGTGGGCACACTTTGCTTTAGCACGGGAATGGCAGCTATTAGCAGCACCTTGTTTGCGCTACTTAAAGCCGGCGATCACCTTATTGTAAGTCAGTATCTTTTTGGTAATACCCGTAGTTTTTTCGAAACCTTAAAAGATTTTGGTATTCACGTCACCTACACCGATGTTACCGATATTGAACAAGTAGTAGAAGCATATCAGCCCAATACCAAAGGGGTTTATTGTGAAACCGTGGCCAACCCGGTGACTCAAGTTTCAGATTTGCATGCCATAGGTCAGTTTTGTGAAGAGAAGCACATTCTCTTTATGGTTGATAATACAATGACACCGCCTCCGCTTTGTTATGCAAAAGACTATAAGGCGTCACTCATATTTTGTTCGTTAACCAAATACATTGCAGGCCATGGCAACGTGCTTGGAGGTGCTGTTACCGATACCGGTCATTTTAACTGGGAAAAATACACCAATATTAAATCCGCTTACAAGGTAGCCGATAAGGCGCAGTGGGGAATTACACAAATTAAGAAAAAGGGGTTGAGAGATTTAGGCGCTACACTTGCGCCAGAGTCGGCCACCGCCATTGCATTAGGCATGGAGACCCTTGGGCTTCGCCTTCAGCGCAGTCAGCAGAACGCGTTAAAGTTAGCCACATTTCTCGATAACCACCACAGCGTGAGTGAGGTTTTTTACCCTGGTCTTGCTGACCATCCACAGCACTTTATGGCTCGAGAGCAGTTAAGTAATGGTTACGGTGCCATCTTAAGCTTTAATTTAGTGGATAATATCGATCCAGTAGCGTTTTTAAACGAAATGGAGCTGGTAATTTGCGCCACGCATTTGGGTGACAATAGAACACTGGCGTTGCCAGTAGCACCGACTATTTATTTTGAAAATACCGCTGAGGAACGAGAGAAGATGGGTGTATCAGACAACATGCTTCGCATTTCAGTGGGTATTGAAGATACCGACGACCTTATTGCCGATTTTAGAAATGCGCTACACGCAGTAGCTAGCTAGTAGTCAGGCAACGCATACAAAAAAGGGGCGTAAGCCCCTTTTTTCATTCATGCAATTTCGTAAATCTTGAATTCAAATAAATTTGCATTGAACGGTGACCAATCACCGTTCATTGAGCTTGCTTGAAACCACTGTTACTCAAAATCACTGCTATTCGAAACCTAGCGTCACCTGACCGCGGATCTCCCCAGATGGAAATGCAGCTGAGTGGAAGTTTGTGTAATAGCCCGCTGCCTGCATGGTCATCATTTGGTCAGCATCAAGCATAGTGCTGCTTGGCACAGACCATACGCCGTCCGTACCTTCAAGACCTAGTATCACACCACCGTTTGCACCCGCTTCACCTTCGTGAATGTGTGCCATGTTAGCCGTCATACCGGTAATGGTAACACTACCTGACAACGCGCCTGTGGTTGTGTTTAAAGTAAATGCACCAGCGCCAGTCGCTGCAGTATCAACCGCTGGCACTTCCTGATCGCCAGTAGCGACAATACCAAACACCTGAATGTTATCTGGTGTAATTTGACCGCGAATCTCTCCGCTAGGATTTGCTTCTGTGTGTACATTCACATAATGTCCACCAGAAAGCAGTTGTGATGCTACGGCTTCTTCTAATTCAACATAGCCATCTGTCATCCACGTGCCGGCAGTCATTTCGTTTTCTACTAACGTAACAACAACGCCGCCATTTTCACCCGCAAAACCACTGTGAATATGCGCCATGGTTGCGTTGTCTATGGTAGTTGCAGCAACAAGGTATACAGAATCTGATGTAGTATCATAAAGGGCGTAGCCAGAGCCTGAAGCCATTGTATCTACCGCTGGAACAGACTGGTTGCCGCTTAATGGAAATGTAACCACAGCAGTTGTGTCCGCAACAATTTGTCCACGAACTTCACCGCTAGGGTTCGCTTCTGTGTGCACATTTAAATACCATTCACCGCTAGTTAATGCATCTAAATTACTGGGTGAAATATTGGTTTGTGTAAGTACGTATGTACCGTCACCCACATCAGTAAGAGGAAAGGCAACAGGTCCGTTCATACCTAAACCGCCATCGTGTACGTGCACACCTGTAACATCAGTTAAACCCGATACATCAACGCTTACGCTAAACGCCGGTAAGTCTTCGTCAATTTCAACCACGGCCGTAGCTTCAGACATTGTGTCAACTGCTGGTACTTCTTGTGAACCGGTTAAGCTAACGTTATACGTCATGTCTGCATTAAATGCTGGTGGCGGTGGTGCTAAGCCATCTAATAAAGCTAACTGAGGGAGGTCGCCTTCCATATCGCCGTCTAACGCGATGGCAGTATAAATGCTACCATTTTCCAGGCTAAGTACACCTGTTTCAATTGCCGCTGTTTTTGTACCAGTAGGGGTTACGGTTACCACGTAATCGCCTTCTGCCAAGCTCACGTAACCTGTTTCAGCCAAATCGCCAGTAGAATAGGCAATATCGCTAAACGCTGGGTCTACTGCATCAATCTCACCGTCAGCTGTTACATAAATATCTACGTTACCCGCGCTTGGCGAAGAATGCACAATACGTACTTTTGCTTCAGTGGCAACTGAACGCGGTACATCTACAAGTACATCCAATTCCGGTGCCGCTAATGTGTTGTTGGCAATGGCGGTATACGACATACCAATCTCAAGGGTAAGTTCGGCATCATCAACAGCCACAATGCTGTTGTCAGCATCTGCTACCACGTCAATTAAATAGTCGCCAGGAGCAACCGAAAGGTAGTCTGTAGTACGAGGAAATTGAATACCGTCAACTAACACTACTTCATTGTTCGCGATAACATCTACAGCCGGTGCATCACTAATGCCGTGTACAACGCGAATGTCAGAGGGGGTTGCTGCGTCCCATACCTTAAAGCTTCCGTCACCGTCAGCGACCAGCAATGTAACAGGAGAGTCTCCAGTGCCTACATTGTTTGTAGCTGCGATAAGTAGGTCCGCGCCGTCGGTAAGCTCTACCGTACCAGAATCGTAAACAACCGTGGTTTCACCAGCAGGGGTGATACGAATTTGATAATCACCCGCCGGTACTTGCGTAAGGCCTGTGGCGTCGGTGAATTCTGCGGTTACAAGAGGTTGCTCTGCGGTAATATCAGTACCCGGTGCGGTAACGTAAACGTCAACTGTAGGCGCTAATGATGCGGCGTGAACAATTTGTACTTGCGCGTTACCTGCTTCTACTGCTGTTTCTGTGCTGGTAACAGGTAGTAATGCCAGTGAACTATCGCCTACGTTGCCCACTGCAAACACGTCATAATTTGTGTCTGCTTCTAACGTAAGGTCTGCCTGTAAAACTTCTGCATTATCGCCAGGTAGAATACCTGTAACGCCAATGTCGTAGGTTCCTGTCTCAACTTCAAATCGCGAAGACGCTACTTGGTAGTCTACGTTTTCTAAATTATTCAAAATGGCATCGTTCGCCGTAATGTTTACCATAGGGGCATCTGAGGCAGCATGCACTACACGTACGTTGGCAAATTCAGGGGCAGGTTGTTCAACAAAATCATCGTCATCATCATTACACCCTACTAAAAATAAGGGTAAAACCGAATACGCCAGTAGCGACTTAGTCCTTCTCATCGTTGTTTCCTCTATTTGTTGTGAGACCACCAAAATTACGCCACCATTTTATTTACAGATCATTAACCTCATTAACATTAAGCAAATGTAATACTTTTGTATAAGTATACTATTCTGATATCGTTTTGCTTGGCGCTAAAAATAGAACTAATTGCTATATATAATAATTATTTACGAATTCTTATGGAGAGGTTTTGTAAAGGCAGAAAGCGTAGGCTTTTGTAGCGTTGAATTGTGAAATGAAAATAAATGTTAAAAAATTTGCGATGTGCGTGAACTTAACGGAAAAGTTGTGGACTAACAAAGTGTAGTGATTGAAAACAGATTCATATGTTTTCTGCAAATTGTGTGTTCCAAGTTGAGTGTGTTTCTTGCCCCGCCTGTGTAGCGGGGCTTTTTTATGCCTGAGTGGCACTAGTTTAATCGGCTAGTTTAAACGGCTACTTTAAACGCTGGGTTAGTCGTTAATTAAGGCTTCTACATCTGCCACAAAACTTGCATCTGTTGGCTTTGTAGAGCTTGGGTAGTGCGTTATCTTAGTGCCCGTTTTATCAATGAGGTACTTATTAAAGTTCCACGATGGCGACTTACCTGTGGCTGCTTTTAACATGCGATACATTGGGTCTGCATCGTCGCCGCGCACTGACGTGGGTTCAAACATTGGAAATTTCACGCCATAGGTTAGTTCGCATAGTTCCGCCGTTTTGCCTTCGTCCTTTGCTTCTTGATTAAAATCGTGAGATGGAAATCCTAATACCACAAAGTCATCGTCTTTATATTCACTGTAAAGGGCTTCTAGTCCTTCAAATTGAGGCGTGAAACCACAATAGCTTGCTGTGTTAACAACAAGAACGGCCTTGCCAGCATACTCATCGCATAAATTAACGGTTTCTTGAGAATTCAGTTTACGCTTCATAAACTTCAATACACTAGGACATTCGTTTGCCATAACCGGCTGGAAAAGCAAAGCAGCTATGGTGACAACACCTGCAGTAATTCCTTTCAATTTCATTGTTCGTACCCTCTGACATAACATGTGGACTTAATTTAAGTGAACTTAGTTTTTTGCTTAATTAATTATCAGCAATAGACGATAGCGCGTCTGGTTTTTTTTAGCGCTATTGGCAAAATAAAACGCTACTTGCGAAGTTATACGGTTCTGGTTTGTAAAAAGGAACATTAATAACCGTGTTTGTTATGCGTTTGTTGCACTAACGATAACGATGAGTGTTGACTACATGAATGTAGCTTTGCGTATAATGCCCGTAGGTTTCACATAACAATGATGAAAAAAATGAAAAAATATAAAGTATTGCTTATCGCCGCCAGCGTAACGGTTGCATTAGGTGGTTGTGTAAGCACTAACGATACGAAAGACACAAATACAGTTACACCATCAAACAATATTCAGTCGATGGTTACGCCAAAAACGGCGGTGATGTCTACCGCTGGTAAGGGTGAAATTACCCTAGAAAGAATTATGTCCGACCCGCAGTGGATAGGTGCATTGCCAACTAACATGGGGTGGTCGGTTGATGGTAGCGCCATTGTTTTTGAGCGTGAAAAACAAAATAGTGCACTCACCGATGTATTTGCTGTTGAAGCGAGTACCCTTAAAAACGAAGCGAAAGTCCCATTAGCCGATATGCATAAATATCGGTTCGATGAGAGGGTAGTGAGAGATGATGGCGTTGTTGCTTACACATTTGAAGATAGCGTGTACGTGCAATTTACCAATGGCAACACGGTGCAGCTCACCCGCGGTGGAAATGCACTCTCTACACTTTCATTTATGACCGATGGGCGTTTAATGGCGCTAAGCGGAAACAAGTTTATTGCTATCGACTTAACCAATGGCGTAAGAGAAGAGTTAGTAAGTTGGGTATTCGATGAAAAGCCAGAGCCAGTGAAGCCAGCAAAAGACTACATTGCCCAAGAGCAGCAATCTCTTATTGAGTACATTAAGTTACAAAGACAAATAAGCGAAGAGCGTGATAGCGCCAGTGCACAACTTGCGGCTGCCAACAAAGGGGTTGCACCTGAACCGTTTTATTTCGATAAATCACATCGTTTAGCTGGCATTAGCGTATCACCTGCTGGAAATTATGCCGTAGTGGCAACCACTGAAAGCAAGCCTACCCGTGATGATAGCGACATCATGCCGCATTATATACAAGAAGACAGCCGTATAGCGGCTAAATCGGTAAGACAACGTGTGGCCGATGCCGAGCCTGTAAACCACGAACTGTGGCTTCTCGATTTATCTACAGGTGAAAAACAAGCGTTAAACTATTTCGACTTACCTGGATATAACGACGACGTATTGGCCGATGTCAAAACCGAAAATGCAAAGGCAAATGGCGAAACCTATGAAGTAAACAGGTTGCCTCGCCCAATAACGCTATTGCAAAGCTGGTATTGGACCAAGCCATCTATACGCTGGCACAAAAACGGCAACGCAGTGGCGGTTATGTTAGAAGCGTGGGACAACAAAGACAGATGGATTGCCACTGTCGATTTAGACAATGAAACCCTTGAAAACCAACACCGCCTTCATGATGACGCGTGGGTAAACTATCGTTTTAACTCTTTCAATTGGCTAAATAACAGTGAGACGTTGTATTTCCAATCTGAGCATACAGGTTACTCGCACTTATATTTACAAACACCCGGTGAAGCGCCTGTTGCGCTAACTAGCGGCAACTATATTGTTGATGACCTTACGTTAACCGCTGATGATCAATACATTTACTACAAAGCAAACAGCGAACACCCAGGTATTTATGAAATTTACCGCGTAAATACGCAAACAAAGGCCATTGACACCCTTACCGATCTTAACGGCATCACCGATTACACGCTCAGTCCAGATGATGCCACATTGCTGTTAAGCCACAGTAAGGTGAATCAGCCAGCTGAACTTTACGTGAAATCGTCAACTGGCCAACAAAAGGCACAACAAATCACATCTAGCACCAGCGACGATTTTGCTTCGCTACCGTGGGCTGTGCCGCAAATTGTTGCCATTAAATCGTCACATACCGACGCGCCAATTTATGCTCGTGTTTACCTGCCTGAAGGGTACGACAGCACAAAGAAAAACAAAGCGGTTGTGTTCAATCATGGCGCAGGCTATCTACAAAATGCCCACATGGGGTGGTCGGGCTATTTCCGCGAGTACATGTTCCATAGCATGCTTGTGCAACAAGGTTATGTAGTACTAGATATGGATTACCGTGCTTCTGCGGGGTATGGCAGAGATTGGCGAACGGCTATTTATCGTCAAATGGGCACACCAGAGGTGCAGGATTTACGCGATGGCATCAACTATTTAGTGGAAAATGCTAACGTAGACAGAAAGCGCATCGGCACGTACGGCGGTTCGTATGGTGGGTTCTTAACCTTTATGTCTATGTTCACAGCGCCAGATTTATTTGCTGCTGGTGCCGCATTACGACCGGTTACCGATTGGGCGCATTATAATACGCCGTATACATCTAATATTCTTAATACGCCTGATGTGGATCCTATTGCCTACGAGCGCAGTTCACCTATTTACTTTGCAGAAGGGTTAGAAAAGCCGCTGCTGATAAATGCGCCTATGGTTGATGATAACGTCTTTTTTCACGATACCGTGCGTTTGGTACAACGGTTAATTGAACTAGAAAAAGAAGACTTTGAGACGGCAATATACCCTGTAGAGCCACACGGCTTTGTTCAGCCAAGTTCATGGTTAGATGAATACCGTAGGATCTATAAGTTATTTGAAGAAAATCTGTAGTCGTATTTAACGTTCATAAAAAAGCCCAACATGTGTTGGGCTTTCTTGGAGCTATTACAAATATCGTTCTACTTGTACAAAAGGGCTCGTAATAATGAGCTCTTTTTTATGAGCCATTTTTGTGAGCGGGTTTTATTTCGGGCAGTCCATTTATATCGATAAACCCTATTTCAACACAAAAACTTGCTCCACAGGTATTGCAAAATATGCCGCAATTCTTAACGCGATGACCACCGATGGAGTGAAGCGTCCAGTTTCAACAGTACTAATGGTTTTTCGAGATACGCCAATAGCGTCGGCGAGCTCTTGCTGAGAAATCTTATGCTGTAATCTAAGCTTGTGTATATGGTTATCTAAATCTTCATTCATCAATCACTTCCTCGCCACGCTTCTCATCAAAATGCTCTTCTTCACGGTGCTCTTCCTCACGAAGGTTCCATAAAATCAACGCACCGTGGGTGGCCACAGCCAAGCCAAGCAACATCTGAATTGCATCTCTCAGTCCAAAGGGAGCAATGAGTTCAACAAACCACCTATTGTCACCGCTATAAGCAAGAAAAATTGCGCCAACTACCATAATGTGACACGTAGCGCGAAGGCTAGCTGAACTAACATGATCCACATACTCATCGTTAAATTTAAGCGTCCAATAGCCCATGCGCGTTATGTATTTTGCAAATTTCATCGACTTTACTGACAACACTATGCAATAAATAACGCTTGCGAATAGAGTTAAATCTAAAATCCAATTAACAACTGAATCAGTGCCAGTAACTATTTCTGACCACAATTGGGCGAACAGAAAAACCGCTATAACAACACTGATTTTTCCCGTAATAGTTAAATATTCATGTTCCGTTTCTGGTAATACTTTTATTGATTTTGCCATTTTCATAATCCTTTTTTGAACGACGAACTTTTTATATGCGACGAACGCTTTATTTGCGATAAAGGTGACGTTGCTTACACACTACCGTAAATGCTACGGGTGATACCTAAACGCACCAAATGTAACCTCTAGGTATCAATGATGCCCAAAGGTTACATAAAGGCAATCTTTTTTTCACTGATTAGGTCAATCAGCTTTAATTTTGAGCCAAAAAATACTGCAAGTACGTGGTTTATAATCGGCGTAAAACGTAAATTAGGAAAACGTGGGGTAGGAGACGAAGGAGGTTAAAAAGTGAGTAAATCAGGAAACGCCCGCATATTTAAGCAAACAGCGGGCGAGCAGTTGTAGTCAACAAAGCGAGGCTATAAGAAGCGAAGCTTTTAAAGGAAATCTATAAAAGGCTATGCACGCTTTGCAGTAGTTATCATGAGTAGAAATATAATCAATCCGCCTACTGCGCCAAACATATGGGCGTCAACGGCTACTTTTGCATCAATAAGCTCAGCAACCTGAGAGCTACTGCCATTGTATTGTTCGTAGCCTACTTTAATCGCAATGCCTATCAGTAATAGCCACCCCGAGGTCATTTTCTCTTTGATATCCATACAGGCTCCCCACACAAATAAGCCATGTAACGCACCCGATAAACCCGCATACCAAATCAGGTTTTCTGAAAAGAAATAGAGACCTGCGCTGGTGGCTATACAGCACCATATAAACACTTTTAAAAATCGAGCGGGCAGGTAGTGCTCGCCATGTAGGGCCCACAGTAGAATTAGCCCAACGATATTAAGCAATAAATGATACCCATTGGTATGCACAAAATTACCCGTGATCAAGCGCCACGTATCTAGCCCTTGTATGGCGTAACGGTCGTAGGCAAGCCATTCGCTAGCTTGCGGTTCAAAGAAAAAGGCAATCAAAGCGCAGAGCGCTATTATTAAAGGGCCTGCACTGTACTTAAACGAAAACGGCAGTGAAATCATCAGCGTTAGTTATTTTTTTATTTCGAATTTGCTCGCTATGATACAGAAAATTACCCTACGGGTGAAAATAGATATGCGCCCGATACCATAATAATGTCGACAGAAAAGGAAAGATAATGTCCTTAGTTTTAACTTCGCAAAGTAATCAAACTCTTACCATTACTATAAACAGACCGGATAAAAAGAACGCATTAACCCGAGAAATGTATCAGCTAATGGCTGATGCGCTTCTAAGTATTAAAAATGACGGCGTAACAAAAGCTGTGGTAATTAAAGGAAACGGCGACTGTTTTACCGCGGGTAACGATATCAACGATTTTGCCGTACAAAAAGAAGGAGCTCAGGTACCCGAAACGGCGGCGTTCATGCGTTCACTCATGACCTGTCCTGTGCCCGTTATTGCTCAAGTGCATGGGTTAGCAGTAGGAATAGGTACCACGTTGCTATTACATTGTGATTTTGTTTATGCCACACAAGACAGCCGATTTGTTCTCCCTTTCATCAATTTAGGGCTTGTTCCTGAATATGCATCAAGTTATCTTTTACCCAAAGTGGCGGGACACGTTAAAGCTGCTCAGTGGTTGATGCTAGGCGAACCATTCACAGCCGATGACGCATATCAGTTTGGCATGCTCACTGAGGTGGTGTCGTCACAAACCATCGATGATGCAGTTTCAGCAACCGTTCAAAAATTGATAAGTAAACCCAGCTTTGCCTTATTGCAGACAAAAGCGCTACTCAAAGGTGAGGCAGATTATGTCAATCAGCAAATGAATGCCGAATTTGATATTTTTCTAGAAGCGCTGCGTACCCCTGCTGCACAAGAAGCGTTTGATGCGTTCTTGAAAAAGCGTCCCATTAACCCAGAGAAATTTAAATAAGAGGAAACACGATTTTGAGGTTCAGTTCTTTGTTAAGCACGTCAGTATTGGCTTTTGCATTAACCGGCAGTTTACTTTCCAATGTATACGGTAAACAGGCTCGAGAAGTCGGCGAGCCCGAAGCGGCCACTGGGTATGTTGAAAAGAAAGCCTTTGAGGCCGACGAATACATGGTGGTTGCTGCTAACCCCTATGCATCATGGGCGGGAAAGAACGTCATTGAAAAAGGCGGTAGTGCAATAGACGCCGCAATAGCCATTCAATCTATGCTTACTTTGGTAGAACCTCAATCTTCAGGCATCGGTGGTGGTGCGTTCATTCTTTACTGGGATAACAAAAACAAAGTTCTGCACACTTTTGATGGCAGAGAGTCTGCGCCTAAAGCAGTCAACTCGCATTGGTTTATCAAGAGCAACAAGCCAATGCGTTGGATTGATGCTGTAGTTGGTGGTAAATCGGTGGGCGTGCCAGGCGCTGTAAAAGCCCTTGAATTAGCCCATGCTGAGTTTGGCACGCTACCGTGGAATACTTTGTTCGACGACGCTATTAATACGGCCAAAAACGGCTTTAAAGTGTCACCTCGTTTAGCCAAGTTGGTTGCGTTAGACTATCACCCAGGCCTAAAAAAGTTTCCTTCTAGCTCTACCTACTTTTTCCCGGCAGGTATGCCGTTAAAAGAAGGAACGACCAAGAAAAATAGAAAACTAGCCAAAACCCTAAAAGGCATTGCCGACAATGGCAGTGATTATTTGCTCAAAGGGGAATTGGCACAGGAAATTGTTGATGTAGTAAACTCTGCAGAAATAAACCCTGGAAGTATGTCCCTTGAAGACTTAGAAACTTATGAAGCCATCAAGCGTAATGCAGTGTGTGGTAACTATCACGAAAAACGCATTTGCGGCATGCCGCCGCCAAGTTCAGGTGGCGTCAATGTGTTTCAAATCTTAAAGATGCTTGAAGATAAAAACATTGGTGCTTATTCACCAGACTCGGCAGAGTTCGCTCACTTATACACTCAAGCAAGTGCACTTTCCTATGCCGATAGAGAGAAGTACATAGCAGACAGTGACTTCACTAATTTGCCATTTGCAGCCATGATCAATACAGCCTACTTACAGCGCAGAGCCCAGGGCATCAACGTTGATGAAAAGTGGCACCGAGCGAGAGCAGGCAACCCTTACGCTGGCACCGAAATAGCCATGGGCACATCGATGGAGTTACCTAATACGTCTCATGTTTCTATTGTCGATAAAGAAGGAAATGCGGTTTCTATGACAACCAGCATCGAATTCATGTTTGGCTCAGGCATTATGGTAGGTGGTTTCTTACTTAATAATCAGTTGACTGACTTTTCTTTCTCGCCAACAAAAAATCGTTTTCCTGTTCCTAATCGCGTTGAGCCTGGTAAACGTCCACGTAGTGCTATGAGCCCAACCATGGTGTTTGATGAAGAAGGTGAGTTAGAAGTGGTAGTAGGCTCACCAGGTGGCTCAAGAATTGTAAGCTATGTTGCTCAAACGCTGATTGGCATGATTGATTATGGTCTTAACATTCAAGAGGCGATAAACCTGCCTAAGATCACCAACAGAAACGACTATACTGCGTTAGAAAAGGGCACACCTATTGCTGAATTAGAGGAGCCGCTTAAAGCGCTTGGTCATAATGTTAAGGTTATCGATTTAAACAGCGGGCTACATGGCATTCAGTTTAAATCTGGAAAATTAATTGGCGGCGCAGACCCTCGTAGAGAAGGTATTGCTGTCGGAAAATGATTGCTTTGCGTTTGTGCAAAGTAGCAAAGAGCAACATCGATAAAAGAAAGGAAAACGAAACATGGGTTTTTTGCTGAACGTGTTAATTTGGGTTGGTGTTGTTATTTTTGCGCTATTTTTCATTGGCTTTATGGCAGCGGTAAAGTTAAACAAGCGCCAAGACAGTAACAGCGATGATAAGAAATAAGCGTTGTTAACCTATGAAGCCTGAATGGCTATGTCACGGTTAACGACTTCGTAAAACAAAACAGCCCGAGGTGTGAACGCCTTGGGCTGTTTTTATAAGAGCTTTATATAAGAGTTTTGTGTAAGGGGTTTTTAAGACTCTAGCTTTGCGATTGTGACGCAACTTTACTTGTCGAGGTCGTGAGCACGAAACGCATTAGGCAGTAATTCACCAATGGTGGTTTCATGCGAATTTCCACTCTTTGTTACCATAGTAACCGGCGTATCATCGCTGGCGAATTCTGCAATCTTTTGTCTACAGCCTCCGCACGGAAAGCACAGTTCTTCGTTTGGACTGGCAATCACAATGTGTCCAATACGTTTGTGTCCGTTTGATACCATATTGCCAATTGCAGTGGCCTCAGCACATTGGCCTAACGGAAACGCAGCGCTTTCTACATTACAGCCTGCGAAAGTCTCCCCAGTACTTGTTTCGATGGCGGCGCCAACTTTAAAGTTAGAGTAGGGGGAATGTGAGTGTTGCTGTGCGTTAAATGCAAGTTGTGAAAGTTGTTCTAGGTTATTTTTCTTCATGGGTACCTTTGTTACCCGCCTAATGCACTTTACTTTTCCTATCAAATGCGAGAAGGTTGGCGGCATCAGCGCCGCTTCAAGTGTATGCTTCTTATACTGGCGGTTTTTTCTTTTTCTACAGAATGCTTTTTTACCATGCGCAGAAACGTTAGTCTCATCTTTTTTTCTTTATTCGTTTGTATTTTAACCGGTTGCGCACAAACGCAGCCTGTCGAGCAACGCAGTCAAATGGGGAACTTGCTTTTAGCAGAGCCAGCACCCGCGAATCCACGTTCGCAAATGGCCATTGCCCGCTATAATCAAGTGCTCACGAGTACCGCATTATCAGATGACGACAAAGCAGAACTTCATTTTCAGCGCGGCATGTTATACGACAGCGTAGGGTTGAACGGTTTAGCACAGTTTGACTATAGCCAGGCGATAAATTTAAAGCCCGACCTTGCTGAAGCCTATAATTCAATTGGCATTCACTACATTCAACAAAACGACTTCATTCAAGCGTATGAGGCGTTTGATTCAACCCTAGAAATTAACCCAGATCTCGATTTTGCTTTTCTAAATCGCGGTATTGCACTTTACTACGGCGACAGGGCCGAACTTGCCACCAGCGATTTAGATACGTTTTTTAAAAAAGACGAAAAAGACCCGTTTAGAGCGTTATGGTCGTATTTTGCCAATCACGCTATATCACCACAGCAAGGCGCAGAGTACTTGGCGTCGGTCAGGCCGTTACTCGATAACGAACATTGGGCTACTTCATTAGTAGATTTGTTTCTTGGTGTTGTTGACGAAAACGAAGTGCTAAACTCATTGTTACAGGGCATTACTAGTCAAAAAGCACTTACCGACAGGCTTTGCGAAGCGTACTTTTATTTAGGTAAGTTCCACAGTCAAAATGGCAATAGAGGAATAGCTTCAAACTACTTCAAATTGGCGCTTAGCACGAATGTTTATGACTATGTAGAACACCGCTACGCGCGTATAGAGTTAAACCGACTGCGTCAGCGCACAGCTGAAGTGTCCACTGATGATGAATAGATAAGCCTAGCTCATGCGCGGTTTATTCTTAGCAGTGTTCGCACTGCTCATTGTAGTGGGCGACACTGGTCGCTACGCACCCCAACTTGTGGCTAATGCGACAACAGCACTTTCCTACGTGCGAGAGCAAGCACAGCTAAAGCTTCCATCCGAACTTAGTGCTGAAAACACCTATCGGGTGCGATCTGCATTTGCCTTACTGTGGCACGCAGCACAATTAAATAGTATTGAAGCACAGCAAACACTCATGACGTCTATTGAAGAGATAACGTCTCATCAGTTGAATCCAGAGTCACACTTTCCAATCCCGCCAGGGGAATCTACAGATTCTGATGAGCTATCGCAGGTGTCAGGTGAGCTACTTCAACACCGGGGAAACGAACAAACAGCCGCAAACACATCAACCCAAGTACAAAAGCTAAATGCCATCTATTGGCTTGAGAATCTGGTGTCGATAGATAATGCAGACGCAGCGTGGTTGCTATACCAGCTTATCGGTGAGGAGAGTGCTTCAGAGCGTTTTATGGCCCTTGCCGCTAAAGGCAATGTTGCTGAAGCGCAATTGGCGTACGCCATGTCGTCGCAGTCTCCTGAAAAGCGTGAGAAGTGGTTAATCCGCGCTGCCGAACAGGAGTATTTGCCTGCCCAAGCGGCACTTGCCGACTGGTATTTGCTGCATGATCAAAACAAGAAAGCCAAGCCTTTACTTGCTGCCACGGCATCATTAGACATGCAAAGCGCTTTTAAGTATGGCCGGCTATTATGGGATGAGGGCAACGTTGATGAAGCAAAAATCTACTTAAAGAAAGCCGCTAATCTTGGTCAGCAACAGGCAAAAGATGCGCTTGCCATTACACAGCGTTACAGCGTAACAGCACTAGGCGATATAAAGCCGTTTGACTGGTCACAGGGCAATCAGTGTTTACAACGAATTCAGCCATTTGCGGCCTCGCTGGCTACCATGATCCGTGCCGATAATTTTTATCGTCAATTCAATAACGACGAGCGGCTAGCGTCCCTGTCGCTGTGTGTTGCCCCGCCAATTTGGTTACCTAAAGACGCGTTGTCATGCAGCGACGATTACAATAATAGAAACGTGCTGGGATGCGACGTAAAGCCATTAGCTAATATCGCGAAAAAGAGACAGTTTAGCCATGCGGTAGTGGTTGCTAAGCAAGGAAAGGCAAACGTTCAAAATGGGGTGATGTTTTTAGACATTGGTGATACGTATTCGGTGTTTGTGCACGAGTTAGCCCATTTTGCAGGCTTTGCCGATGAATATCCCATTGCCAGAAGCATGGCCAGAAAGATATGTGATATTCAACGTATCAGTGACTTTTCCCCGCCAAACTTAGTGATTGATAGCCCGCACTATTACGCCCCTGTCGTTACCGTGTCCCGTTGGGCGAAAATAGACCCCAACACAATAGTGGCGAAGGCAAAAACCTGTGAAGGCGTATCTAAAAATAGCTATAAGCCAAGCCGGCGCATTACTTTCATGGAACACCACGATACAGGAGCCATACCGCCACTGTACTTGGTGCTTTGGCAACAGCAGCTAGAGAAACAGCAGGCTCAACGTCCTATCTCGATGAATTTTTTCCAAGCATTTCACCACCAGGGCGACCAAAAAGAGGCCGCACACTGGCTTGCCAAATACGAGGCGTTTGTTGGTAAAACCTCTTAAAAAGTTAAAGACTCTCAGGTTCTTTCTAGTTTCCCAGCGACGTTTGTGCGTCTTGTTTTAGTTCATTTACCCACATTGCGGTGGCGCCACAAATGGCAACTGGCATAATAATAAAGTTAACCACGGGAATAAGTGAAAACACATTCACCATCATACCAAACGTCAGCGCCTTTCCTTTGTGTTCTGATAAATGAAGGCGCATGCGTGTAAAGGGCACTTTATGATTGTCGTAAGGATAATCACAGTACTGAATCGCCATCATCCAAGCGTTAAAGAGAAACCACAGTACTTGGCCAATAACGGGTAGTAGAAAAAAGAGAATAAGAAAACCAATAGCGCGAGGTAAATACCATGCAAGTTTTGTCACTTCCCGACCAATAGTGCGCGGTATGTCTTTAACCAATGCCATTACACCTTCATCGCCTAATGCCTCACCGGATAAATGTCGTTCTACTTTTTCTGACAATACGCCGTTAAAAGGTGCGGCAATCCAATTAGCAAGGGTGCCAAAAATAAGCGCAAATATTAATAGAACGCTTATTACTGCTAGTGGCCACAATAAAAAGGTAATTGCTGTTTTGACCCATCCTAACCATTCTGGGACTAAATTAATGACATAGGAGATACCAGTTTCAATTTGGCCAAATAAAAAATAAAACGCCAACGAAAACAAAATAAGGTTAATGCTGAAGGGAACAAAAACGAACCGCTTTAGCCCTTTGGTTTTAATAAGCGAAAAACCCATAAAAAAATAGTGTACGCCGCCAGAACTCATTCGCTCTCCTTTGATAAATCAGCTGCTTCGGTGATATGAAACTAATAATAACATCTTAATGCCAAGGGCGTGTCAGACTTAAATGTTAATTGTTACAAGCTGTATGTTTTGGTAGAGTCTTTGCCAATAATAACAACTAAAACAAAGTGCTATTACATTGTAACGTGTAATGGCATGTTAACTGGTATACGCAACTAACGTGATTACCCTTAATTTTCTGCCTTGCACTGAGCGTATGAGTTACCGCCAGCGACTGAGGACTTTGTGTGCGTCTTAAAAAGATAAAGCTTGCGGGCTTTAAATCTTTCGTTGAGCCTACCTCTATACCATTTCCTGGTGAAATGACGGCTGTGGTTGGGCCAAACGGTTGCGGAAAATCTAACGTAATTGATGCTGTTCGTTGGGTGCTCGGCGAGAGTTCAGCCAAGAACTTGCGCGGCGACGCCATGACTGACGTTATCTTTAACGGTTCATCATCGAGAAAGCCCGTTGGCCAATGTAGCGTTGAATTGATATTCGATAATAGCTCAGGGCGAATATCTGGCGAGTATGCCAACTACAACGAACTGTCTGTTAAACGCCTGGTTACTCGAGAGGCGCAATCTACATATTTCCTTAACGGGGCGAAATGTCGTCGACGGGACGTCACCGATCTATTTTTGGGAACCGGGCTAGGGCCGCGTTCTTACGCCATTATCGAGCAAGGTATGATATCGCGCTTGATAGAGTCTAAGCCGCAAGAATTAAGAGTATTCATTGAAGAAGCGGCAGGTATTTCCAAGTACAAAGAGCGCAGACGAGAAACAGAAAACAGAATAAAGCACACCCAAGACAATTTAGAGCGCCTTACCGATGTAAGGGATGAATTGGGTAGGCAGCTAGAAAAACTGCAAAGGCAAGCCGCAGCGGCAACAAAATATAAAGCGTTGAGAGCGCAAGCGAGAGATCTTAAAGGCCAGTTGGCAGCAATTCGGTTTTTGAAATACAGTGAGCATATAGACAAATTAGAACAAAACAAAAGCGGGCTCACCGCTGAGATGGACGTGTTAATTGCTCGCCAGCAAGGTGATGAAGCGGGTGCAATGGCCTATAAAGAGCAGCAGGCAGAATTAAAACAGTCTATAGATGATTTACAACAATCACTTTTCTCAACAAGTACTGCCATTACCCGTTTAGAGCAAAACGCGCTGCACGCCAAGCAAAGGGTGTCCCAAGTTGAGCAAGAAATTGAGCGGTTGGCAAAGCAACAAAGCCTACTCAGTACCTCCTTGAGTGAAGCGCAATCGTCGCTATCGAGTTCTAATGATGCCTTAGTCGATATTGAGCCGGAAATTGAGCTTAAAGAAGCGGAGCTTTATAGCGTTAAGGAGCGATTTGAAGACGCGGAGCAAGCACTGCGTGATTTTAATGCAAGGGCCCGAGAGCAAGAATCCACTTATAATCAACTGAAAAGCAAAGTGCAGCAATGCCATAGCCAAATTCAGTCTTTGATGAGCGTGCAGCTAAGAACGTCACAGCGAATTTCTGACATTCAGCAAGAATTAGCGCAAACTGAAAATGAAGATTACGAAGAGCAAAGTGCGTTATTAGACGCGCAACTCGAAGAAGCTGAAATTAATCAAAGTGAACAAAAAGATGCTATTCACGATATAGAGCAGGATGAATTACTGGCGTTAAACGCGGTTAAGCAGCGTATTTCAGAACTTGATAGTGTGAAAAGTAAATGGCAAGCCATACAGTCTAGCTACACGGCGTTGTCAGCGCTACAAAGTGACGCTTCGCGGCAGTTCGTCAGTGGTGGCGGTAAAAGCGTTGACAGTAAAGGCGATGACAGTAAAGACAGCCATGATAGTAAAGAGAAAATAGCGGAAACTCTGTGGCAGTCAATGACGGCACCTGAGCGCCTTGCCCCGTGTATCGAAGTTATCCTCAATCAGCTCAACCAGCCTTTACTGGCAAACCAAAACGATATATCTGCACTTTATGAAGAAAGCAATGCGTTACCAAATGGCGTGCGAATTTATACACATCAGGCTTTCATTACCCATGCTCGTACCGGCACATTAGCCCATGCAATTCTTGAGCAGAAACAGACCGAAAAAGTACCAGGCTTTTTAAACGATATTTTTCTTTGCGAGACAGACAGCGAGCTATTTAGCACGAACACCCAGAAGAAGTTAAAAGACACAGACAAAAGTGCCATTTCATTAACGGGTTTATGGTGTGGTACCAACTGGATAGTGAAGCCTGGTGATATGGAAGACGGTGTATTGCAACGAGCAAATAAACTCTCACAACTAGAGCTTGAGCTCGTTGAATTAGAGCAGGCTAAAAGCGTGTGTGCTGATGCGCTAGAAAGAGAAGAGCAAAACCTCAATCAAGTACGAGAGGCAAAGCAGCGTTTACAATCATCAATAATGGAAAGCGAAGGTGCCTTGCAGCAACTAAAAAACGCCCGCTCATTAATTGAAATGCAGCAACAGCAGCAGCAAGTGAGATGCAAAAAATTATATGACGAGCTGTCATCTCAGCAAGAATTGCACAAAGACGAGGAAGCGCAGTTAGAACAGCTTTCTGAAGATCTCGCCGTGCACGAGGCTCAGCTGATTGAGTCTGAGGATTACATGAGTGGCGTGGTTGAAAAGCGCGAACTAGCAGAGCGCAATCTCAACGAGCTTCGCGGACAAGTTGAGATGCTAACGTCTACAAAACATGAACTTGCATTAAAGAAACAACAGTTAGATAACCACCAGCAGCTGTATTGCGAACAGGTTACGCGTAACGAAAGTCAGATGGGCGAGTACGCTGAAACCACCGCCAGACTTAAAGACGAACTGTCAAAACTCACTTCACCACAAGAGCGTCAGCACGAAGAGCTACAGCACTTACTGCACACTAAATCGGAGCTTGAACAATCGCGCAGTGAGGCACTTGTGCGTTTGGAAGAGGTTGAGCAATGGCTACGAGAAGCCGAAAAAGGGCAGCAGTCATTAGCGAAAGACATTCAAGCTAGGCAAGCACATATTGACTCTTTGAATATTGAAATTGAGGGCTTTCGTGTTCGCGCTAATACAGTATTAGAGCAGCTTGACGAGTCAAATCAGTCTCTTAAAGCACTTTTGGCTGAATTGCCAAGTGATGCTGATGAAAAGATATGGCAACAAGAGTTGGAAAAAACACAAGCAAGTTTGCAGCGTTTAGGCGCAGTAAATTTGGCCGCAGTAGAAGAGTTTGAAACTCAATCACAGCGAAAGGCCCATCTTGATGAGCAAAATAATGATTTAACCGACGCGCTGGAAACCCTTCAATCTGCTATTCGTAAAATAGATAAAGAAACAAGAACGCGTTTTTCGAATACCTTCGAGCAGGTTAATGAAGATTTAAAAACACTGTTTCCAAAGGTGTTTGGTGGTGGTTCTGCCTACCTTGCGCTTACCGATGACGACTTGTTAGAAACGGGTGTCACCATAATGGCTCGGCCACCTGGCAAGAAAAATAGCACAATTCATCTTTTAAGCGGTGGAGAAAAAGCGTTAACCGCTTTATCATTGGTTTTTGCAATTTTTAGATTAAATCCGGCGCCGTTCTGCCTTCTTGATGAAGTTGATGCACCATTAGATGATGCAAACGTTGGGCGTTTTTGTAATTTGGTGTCGGAAATGTCGCAAACAGTGCAGTTTATCTATATAACCCATAATAAGATAGCGATGGAAATGGCAAGTCACCTTACTGGTGTCACAATGGCGGAGCCAGGAGTGTCGCGGATGGTAGCCGTTGATGTTGATGAAGCCGTTGCATTCGCAGAAGCATAACAAAGGGCGAAAGAATTAAATGGAAGATGAATTACGTCTATTTTTACTGTTAGGTGGTTCTGTTTTTATCATAGGCATTTTGGCCCATGGTATATGGAAAATCAGAAAAAACAGTAAGCCAGAGCGCAAGGAACGTTTAGAGCCACGACAGTGGAACGATAGCCCAGATAGCGATGTTGAAAGTGATGGAGCATCAGATAACGGTGGGTTCGACGAACTCGGTGTAGGCAGTGTTCGCGTCATTGGCGGCAACCGTTCGTTTCATGGTGATGACGCTGATGAGAACCGCTTTAATTCAGATGACGAGCACACGTTGTCAGGCGGTGATAACGGTACTTTCAGTGATATCAGCAACGATTCCAGTGCGTTTGCCGATGACGCTGATAGAAAGTCATTTGCGGAAAATAGAACGCAAGGCGACGACGACGCTTCCCGTTTATCTGATAGCGCAAATTCGGTCAATATCGAGCAGGAAGGTGATGATGCCCAAGAGCAGCGCTCTACGCTTTATGGCTCAGTGATCACCAATCCAAAGCCCCATTTGCAAGGCCAGAGCCGCTCTTCTAGTGACACTGCACCGGTTCAAAATGACAACATAGCAGATTTTCCAGAGCCTCCAGGCTTCTTGTTGAAGGAATCTGAAGCGGCTTCTCATGGGTCTCAAGCGATTGAACAAAGCGACGCTGAAAACGAGAGTTCGGAGTCTCTTTCTGATTCAACCAGCAGTGTAAGTACGGGCGCACAAAATAATGCATCAGAGACGGCGGAACATTCAGCCGACGCTGCCAATACAGCGAGTGAGTCGAAAAAATACCAGCGTTCTGAAGTACCGAAAGCTACCTCGACGTTGTATGTAGATGCGACTAAAGAAGAGACTTGTGAAACGAGTGCTCTAGAAAACGGCGCTTCAGAGTCTAAAATTGTAGAAGGTCAGTTTGATAAAACAGCTGCACCGCAGCGGGTAGAACCTACTTTTTCTGGCTCATTGCGAGAGAAGGGCGAAAATGAACGTGCGGCCAGTCATCACGATGAGCTTGCTGGTGAGAGAAAACGATTCTCGAAAACCAAACGTACAAAGCCCGCGGCGAGAAAACGGGAAGAGCCAAACTTTGGTGATGATCAAATGCGTATCGATTTCGACGATAACGATACTCAATCTTCTAATCAGGCTTCTAGCGCGTCCTCTAATCAGGCCGCATCAAACGAGTCCTCTCACACAGCCGCACAAGAAGTGTTAGTGCTGAATGTGCGAGCAAAGAATGACTTGCCTATATCTGGAGCGGCTTTACTGCCTATGCTACTGACGTTGGGTTTCAAATTTGGCGATCAGGATATTTTTCACCGCCACGTTAACTCAAACGGAAAGGGACCTGTGTTGTTTAGCCTTGCTAATATGTTCAAGCCAGGCGTGTTCGATATAGACAATTTAGAGAACTTTGACACCCAAGGCATCTCGCTGTTTATGATCCTGCCCATTGAAGGCGATCCGCATCAAGTGTTTAATATGATGCATAATGCGGCTCGCAAATTAGCTGATGAATTCGATGCACAAGTGCTCGATGGTCGTCGCAGCGTGTTAACAAAACAAGGGCTGCAGCAGTACGTTGAGAAAATTCGAGAATTTGAGCGCAAGCGAATGATTTCGCGTAGCTAGGTAGAGGCTTAGCTAGAACAGCACTATCTAGAACCGCTTGGGTAATTTATAAGGACTTGCCTATCAAGTCCTTTTTTCATTTAAACAGATGTCTGTAGAGAAATTCATGATACCTGTTTAGCGTTTTTCACTTTTATTATGGCGTGATACCGACTCTATGTCAGATACCTTAGAGCAAGCAAAAAATGATGTTGCGACACTTCGCAAACGTTTGAATGAGTATAACTATCAGTACTATGTGCTGGACGATCCTTCTGTACCAGACGCACAGTACGACCGCGACATGCAGTCTCTTATTGCATTAGAGAAGCAGTTTCCAGATTTATACAGTGCTAACTCACCAAGTCAAAAGGTGGGCGGCGCGGCGCTGTCCTCATTCGAGCAGGTGACTCACGATGTGCCTATGCTATCGCTAGATAATGCGTTTGATGACGCATCGCTATTGGCCTTTGAAAAGCGCTTGAAAGACCGCTTAAAAGATACTACGACGCTCGCATTTAGCTGTGAGCCAAAGCTTGACGGACTAGCAGTAAGTATTCTTTATGAAAATGGAGAACTTGTGCGAGCAGCCACCCGCGGTGATGGGCAGGTTGGCGAAAATATTACTGCTAACGTTAGAACCATTGCCAATGTACCTTTATCGCTTCGCGGAGATAATCTGCCAGCGCGTGTAGAAGTGCGTGGCGAAGTTTTCATGCCCAAAGAGGGGTTTGAAAAGCTCAATGATACTCAGCGTGAAAAAAGTGCGAAGGTTTTTGCTAACCCTCGAAATGCGGCGGCAGGAAGTTTGCGGCAATTAGACTCTAAAATTACCGCTAAACGCCCGCTAATGTTTTACTCGTACTCACTAGGCGTGGTTGAGCCGGAGTCGTTTGACCTACCTAATACGCACAGTGAGCGCCTCAATAAGCTTGCTTCTTGGGGCCTGCCTTTGTGCCCTGATATCGGTACTGCTGAGGGCGGAACCGGTTGTTTAGATTACTACAATCTTATCTTAAACAAACGGGTTGCACTACCTTATGACATCGACGGTGTTGTGTTTAAGGTTGATGATATCTCCATTCAACGCACCCTAGGTTTTGTCGCTAGAGCACCGCGCTGGGCTATTGCTCAAAAATTCCCGGCCCAGGAAGAGGTGACTACATTAGTAGATGTAGAATTCCAAGTGGGGCGTACTGGCGCGATAACGCCTGTGGCTAGACTCGAGCCTGTTTTTGTTGGCGGTGTAACGGTATCGAACGCAACGCTCCACAATCAAGATGAAATAGAGCGCTTGGGCGTAAAAATTGGCGATACTGTGGTGATAAGACGGGCTGGCGACGTTATTCCTCAAGTGGTGTCTGTGGTAGAGGCTAACCGCACTGGTAATGAGGTAGATATTAATTTTCCAGCCCAATGCCCGGTGTGTGACTCGAAGGCTGAGAAATTAGAAGACGAAGCTGTTGCGCGCTGCACAGGAGGGCTAATTTGCCCAGCCCAGCGTAAGCAGGCACTCAAGCATTTCGCTTCTCGTAAGGCGTTTGATATTGACGGTTTAGGCGATAAGCTTGTTGATCAGCTTGTCGATGCTGATTTAGTGCATAGTCCAGCCGATTTCTTTACCTTATCGCTTAGTCGCTTAATTGGCTTAGAACGAATGGCCGAGAAGTCGGCGTCTAAGTTGTTAGACTCACTTGAGGCATCTAAGCAAACAACGTTAGCCAAATTCTTATATGCGTTAGGCATTCGTGAGGTAGGTGAAGCCACTGCTGCAAACCTTGCAATGCATTTCACCACGCTTGAGGCTATTCAAGAGGCGTCCATTGAGTCATTAATTGAGGTGCAAGATGTAGGCGCTATTGTGGCCGAGCATATTTTCAATTTCTTTAGTGAAGCGCACAACACCGATGTAATCGCCGCCTTGTTAAGTGAAGGCATCCATTGGCCTACCGTTGAGAAGCCTAGAGAAGACAGCTTGCCGCTAAAAGGTAAAACCTGCGTCATCACCGGAACGCTGAATGAAATGGGCCGAACAGATGCTAAATCGCGACTTCAGTTATTAGGTGCAAAGGTTGCAGGTTCAGTATCCAAAAATACGGATTTTTTGGTAGCAGGTGAAAAGGCAGGCTCTAAATTAACCAAAGCTCAAGAGCTTGATGTTGCAGTGTGGGACGAAGCTGCGCTAATTGCATTTCTTGACGAACACGAAGGCTAGAGATGCTTCAAAAGTGGATAGCGGCGCTAGAAAATATAGTAATCATATACGGCGCCGTTGTTCATTGTGTTAACAACACTCTTCATCAAGAGAGCATTGCGATTGTAGGGGGTGTATTACGGGGCTATCATACAGAACTATCTTACAAAGCTATATTACAGAGATGTTTTATAGAGATAGTTTACAGAGCTGTATCGTAAAAAACTATCGTAAAAGCTGATAGCAAAAAACCTATAGTAAAAAGCCTACAGTGAATTCGTTTTCAAGTTCCGTCTCTGCTTTCTGCGTTCCCACGCTTTGCTCACTTGAAAGCGCCATACCCAATTAAGCGATAAATAACCTAGCAGACCAAATACGACTGAACAAATACCACAACCAACTAAAAACGCTGGACCAATGGTATTTATGCTTTCCACCACCCATTGCCAACTAAACTGAAATTCAAAATGCTCAGGCTTAGTCCCCAGTACAGTAGTACCCACCTTGTACGCGCCATAAAATATAGGCGGAATAGTAAAGGGATTCGTTATCCAAACGGTGGCGACTGATAGTGGAATGTTGGCTCTAAAAGGAATGGCAACGCCTGCAGACAGCCACATTTGAAAAGGCACTGGCCAGAATGCAAAAAAAAGTCCTATGCCGAAAGCGCCCGACGCAGAACGACGATTCAAATGCCACAGATTTGGCTCATGAAGCACATGGCCAAATATTTTGAGTGCTTTGTTTTGCTTAATGCTTTGATGATCAGGCAAAAAACGTCGTATGAATTTCTTAGGCATAAACTTCGATGCGTCTTAAAATTAGAGTCAAATAGAACATGATAGCTCGCAATCCATTACTAATAAAAAAGAAAATATGTTCTGCTGAACGTGCTTCACTTGCCACACTCCGCGTAATACGCATTAATGACTACGTAGACACATGGTAAATCGTATCACAATTTGGCTAATCAGTTTTTGCCTGGGTGCGTTAAGTGCCGTCTTTTGGCCTCGGCTACCTAGCAAAATCGAGTTAACGATTCTGTGTACCTTATGCCTGCTGCCCATACTTCTATCCCTGTATAGCAAGCACATCAACAATACGTTGGACACTTTGAAAGGCAAAGCCGGTAAAGGCGTCTGCTTTTGTGGCCTAGTATTGAGCGGTTGTGTTGCCGGAGCACTGGTGGAGGCGAGTGTAGGGTATTTACACTATGCTTGGCAACTACCAAACGACAAAATTCAAAAAGAGATCACAATTCGAGCTCGTGTACTTAAGGGCGGTTGTGTTCCCTCAGACAATATCCTGTCTGAGCACGATTCTACATGCAAAAAAAGTTATAAATACTTGGTGAAATTTATTGCCTTTGAACCAAAGGTATCGCCGTATAATCGCACCGAAACTGAAAGCAATGCCGAGTTATTGATGGGCAAGAAAGGACTGCTAACCTCGTCTACTTATACATTTGTCAAAAACGCTGATGTCGAACACTGCCTACATAACGGCGATGAATTTACAGCGGTGGTAAAGCTTAAGCCGAGATACAGCACCCAAAATCCCGTTGGGTTTAATAAACAAATGCAGCTACTGGTAGATAACGTTCATGTAACTGGATACATCAAAACTTTGCATTCGGCGTCCGTTACCCATAAACACAGCTTCCGATTACGAATGGCTGCGGTGTTACATACTATCGACATTCAAAACCGCATTTGGTGGCAAGCGTTATTAGTAGGAATACGTGTTAATTTCGACAAACCTCATTGGCAACTTTTGCAGGTTACCGGCACTGGGCACCTTTTTAGTATTTCGGGAATGCATTTAGGTGTCGTTGCAGCGTACACGTTATTACTCAGCGCAGGGTTTCTGCTCATTGCAAGTTACACAAAGAGAGTGGTGAAGGCTTTGATTTCAATGCTGCGCCTCCCTCATTGGTTCGCTGCATTGCACTTACCCTTGCAGTTTTCCTTGCAGGAAGCCCATACATTAACCCCAGTGTTTGCCATAAAATACCGAATAATGATTATTGGGGCCGTGTGGGTGGTCTGCGGGTTCTATGCTGCGTTAAGTGGTCTGGCACTCCCTGTGGTTAGAGCGTTCGTGCTTCTCACTATTGCCAGTGTGTTCTCACTACTTTTCATTGCCTACCGGCCCATACACATAGCCACAGCAATGGTGGCAATGAGTATTGTGCTTTTTCCATTGTCTATCTTAAGCGCTAGTTTCTACTTAAGCGTATGTGCCGTCTTTTATATTTGGTTTCTTACCACACGGTTTCGCACAGAAAATGGGTCACGGTTTAAAACCCTACTGCTTTTACAGCTTTTACTGGGCGTATTTATGGCGCCTTTAACCATTATTTTTTTTAACTCACTGTCGGTAGCGGGGTTGATTGCCAATATTATTGCCGTTCCAGTAATTACACTATTACTGCCTCCCGCACTCATTATCTTGCTTATACTTACCCTAGTACATCCCCTAGTATATCCCTCGAAAGTAGACGCTACAGATGGAGGCGCAGTAGATAATATTTATCAAATGGCTGAGAGTCTCTTCATCTATTTAGATAGTGCTTTATCGTGGTTACTTAGTGTTTTACGCTACATTGCCCACTATGACTGGGCAGCAATCAATATTCACATTGATTCCAAAGTAGCAGCCTGCCTTCTGGTTTGCATGATGGTCATCATCGCTCCCCCATGGCGTTACAAGCGACATGCGCTTTTTGTGCTAACCATCCCCCTGTTAGCCTTTTATATCCCTTCAAACTCTGACCAATGGAAGGTGCACGTGTTAGATGCAGGGCAGGCCAGTGCAATAGTGGTAATTAAAGGCGAAAGAGCCATGGTTATCGACTCGGGCGCTAGCTATCGTAACCTTGCCTACACGGCGAGTTCGGTGTTACTCCCTTTACTCAAGAGAGAGGGCGTGGAGGCGATAGACATTATTGTTCATACACATAAAGACAACGATCATGCCGGAGGCAAAGCGGCGCTAGCATCTTCGCCATTAGCTCAAAATGCAATGTGGTTTTCACCCACAAAAAACTGTGAGCTTGGGCGAGTAGAGCAATGGGAGGGATTGGCCATTCATTTTTTATGGCCAAAGGCTGGAAATACAATAAACAATAATGACCATTCTTGTGTGTTAAAAATAACCGACGGCCAGCGCAGTGTTTTGCTACCGGGTGATATCGAGCGCACTACTGAATACGCCATTCTAGCCTTGCCTAACTCAAAGACAAACCTAAAAGCTGATGTGCTTATTGCACCGCATCATGGCAGCAATACATCGTCCACTGACGTGTTTTTGAAATACGTGGCGCCTAAAGCGGCAATTTTCACTCAAGGTTTTGAGAACCGGTGGCAGTTTCCCGCAAAGGCCGTTACCTTGCGCTACGAGGCTCTTAATATTCCTTACTATATGACAAGTTTCCATGGTTATTTAACCATTTCTTTTCCCGCAGATAGCCACACCTATTTCAATCAAAACACCACAGGTTTCACTGTTCATTCTCAGCGGTTTGACTTGAATAAGCGTTGGTATCTTGACGCTCGATATCCTACTCACCTCTTACTAAGTCTTGAATCTCATTGATCTAATACTGAAAGTGTCGGTGGCATTTTAAGCAAATAAAGAGTGAAATTAGTGAATTGAATGAATAACGAGTACAATGTAGGAAAGGTTTTAGTGCCGTTTATTCAGTGTAAGATGTTTTTCTGTTTAGGCTAGCAAGTCTTTAAACATTCGCCTTATTTGGGCAGCACATGCCGCTGCAGCTATTTGCCAGTAAAAAGGGGGCAGTAAAAGGGGCAGCACAGGTTAAAAAACCTAGTTAAAGAAACAACAACGCGTTGGGCTTTAATTATCGGATAATTTATCGAACAAGTTACCGAATAACGTATTTAATAACTCAGCAAACGACAAGACGGGTGAAAATAATTCATGCAGCAAGCCGACACCTCGGATTTTCAAATTAAGCGCTTTCTCAGCTACCTCAAGGTGTACAAGGTGCCTTTCGTATTTGCCATCATAGGTATGATTGGCTATTCGGCGGTGGACACGTTTGTTTTTGCGCAGCTTCAACCCATGATTGATGAGTCATTGGGAAAGAATGATCACGAATACTTGCGCCTTGCCGCTTATGCCATTGTCCCGTTGTTTTTGTTGCGAGGCATATTCAATTTTTTAGGTACGTATACATTGAGCTGGATTGGCGCTCAAGTGGTTATGCGTATGCGCCAGCAGCTATTTGAAAAGTATATTCACCTGCCTGTGTCTTTTCACGATAATAACGCCGTTGGCGGACTTATTAGTAAAGTTACCTACGACACTGAGCAAGTTGCTAACGCATCAGGAAAAGCACTGCTTACCCTTATTCGAGAGGGGGCATTAGTCATAGGCCTTCTAGGCGTAATGTTTTATTACTCGTGGCAGTTGTCTCTCATTTTCCTACTGATAGGCCCATTAGTTGCCATTATTGTTGCGTTTGTTAGCAAGCGTTTTAGGGTGGTAAGTAAAAATATCCAGCATTCTATGGGTAACCTGACCTCATCAGTAGAACAGGCGGTTCGCGGTCATAAAGTGGTTATCATGTTCGGTGGCCAGAAAATAGAGCAGGATAAGTTTAAAGAAAAGAATAACCACAATCGACAGCAAACTATGAAACTGTCTGTCACTCAAATTCTCAGTGTGTCATCAATTCAGGTTATTGCCTCCGTTGCCTTGGCGGTGGTGTTATTTATTGCCAGTACGCCAGGCATGTTAGAACAACTCACCGCTGGTGTATTTATTAATGTCGTGTTTTGTATGGTCATGCTGTTGAAGCCGCTTAAACAGCTCACCACCATCAACAATCAATTTCAAAAAGGCATGGCCGCCTGTGCGAGTATCTTTGAAATTTTAGATCAACAGGATGAAGATGATACCGGAGCATTACCTCTTGAGCGCGCAGCAGGAAAGCTTGAATTTGATGACGTCAGTTTTTGTTACCCGGGTAAGCAAACGCCTGCACTGTCTAATGTTTCGTTTACTGCAAACCCTGGCCAATCCATTGCTTTAGTAGGTCGCTCAGGTAGTGGAAAGTCTACGATATCGTCCTTACTAACGCGGTTCTATGTACCCCAACAGGGTGAAATTCGCATTGATGACAAGGCGCTCAATTCAATAGACCTTAAAGACTTACGTGCTCAGTTTGCAGTAGTGTCTCAAAACGTGACTTTATTTAACGACAGCATTGCTAACAACATTGCCTATGGCGCGAGGGAAAATGTCACCCGTAGCCAAATTGAACACGCAGCAAAAATGGCTCATGTAGAAGAGTTTCTCGCTAACTTGCCAGATGGCCTGGACACCGTCATAGGTGAGAATGGCTTGATGCTATCGGGAGGCCAGCGCCAGCGCATTGCTATCGCACGGGCTATTTTAGCCCAGGCGCCTATTCTTATTCTTGATGAGGCAACGTCGGCGTTAGACACAGAATCTGAAAAGTTAATTCAAGATGCATTAGAAACACTGCAAAAGCGCTGCACGAGTATTGTAGTGGCACACAGACTCTCTACCATTGAAAGCGCAGACGCTATTATGGTGGTCGAGCAAGGGCAGATTATCGAGAAAGGCAGCCATAACGAACTGCTCGAGAAAAATGGTCATTACGCACAACTTCATGCACTGCAGTTTGGTGATGCTAAGTGAGTAATTTGGTAAAAAAGTGGTATGGGGGACACCCATTGGTGTGGCTGTTAGCGCCACTTACGCTGCTTTTTTACTGCGTTTCTGCAGGTAGAAGACTGCTATTTAAACTGGGCGTTAAGAAAGCCATAAAAGTGAATGCGCCAGTCATTGTTGTGGGCAACATATCTGTGGGTGGTAATGGAAAAACGCCAGTTGTATTGGCCCTTGCAGAGCATTACACCCGACGTGGCATTAAAGTAGGTATTCTTAGCCGTGGTTATGGCGGCAACTCAAGTTTTTACCCGCGAAGCGTGGATGAGAATGATAACGCCGAAGAAGTAGGTGATGAACCAAGGCTGCTAGCCAGTCGAAGCGGTTGTACCGTGGTCATTGACCCAGTACGTGCTCGTGGCGCGAGCTATCTGGTTGAGGAGTTGGGTTGCCAACTCATTATTTGCGATGACGGCCTACAACATTATGCGCTGCATCGAGACGTTGAATTAGTGGTAATGGACGATAGAGAAGTGGGTAGCGGCTTTCTGTTGCCCATGGGACCATTAAGAGAAGGAATGTGGCGTTTAGCTAACGTAGATGCAATTATTCACAATAGTGACGTAATTCCTCAATTTCGCCACGGCGTTTCACCGCAATTTTCCATGTCGTTACAGCCAGGGCAACTCACCAATATTCAAGATAAGAAACAGCAGGCTAGCGTAGCATCGTTTCGTGAAAAGCCTGTTAGCGCACTTGCAGGCATTGGCTCTCCCCAGCGTTTTTTCAATCACTTAAAAGCGATGGGGCTAAATCTTGTTGCCTCTCTACCGTTTCCCGATCATTATCATTTTACTCGTGATGATATTCCTAACGGTACTGTGATAATGACAGAAAAAGACGCGGTAAAGGTAGCTTCATATGCCCACGATGACTGCTGGTTTTTGCCAGTTAGTGCACGTATTAGTGATGCGTTTTTTAATAATATAGATAATAAGCTAGCCACAACGGGCTTAGTTATAGAAAGCGAAAAGGAAAAAGAAGATGGCGTTTGATAAAAAGCTATTAGAAGTATTAGCATGCCCAGTATGCAAAGGAAAGCTTGTCTTAGGTGAGTCTAACGACAGTTTGGTTTGCCGTTTTGACCGTCTTGCTTATGACATCAAAGACGGCATTCCTGTGTTAATAGAAGCCAAAGCAACGACCTTGTCGTTAGAGCAAGTGGACGCGACTCGCTAAAACAATAGCGATTTTCACCAAGCGTTATTGTTTTACTGCAATCGCATTTCAAACAATAACAAGTAAGACTTTTGCCCTTATAAATGGTAATTCAAGCTATGGCATTTACAGTTGTTATACCCGCACGTTTTGGTTCCAGTCGTTTTCCTGGCAAGCCTTTAGCATCCATTAACGGAAAGCCAATGATTCAGCATGTTGTTGAGCGTGCTAAAGAGGCTGGTGCAGAGCGCATTATAGTGGCCACCGACGACGACAGAATTGAAGAAGTAGCAAGTCAATTTTGCACGGTTTGCATGACGTCCTCAGAGCATCAGTCTGGTACTGAGCGCATTGCCGAAGTGGTTCGCAAAATGGCGCTCGGCGCAGACGACATTGTGGTAAATGTGCAGGGCGATGAGCCTTTTATTCCCGCAGAAAATATTCGCCAAGTTGCGCTCAATTTAGCACACGCTAAAGAGTGTGAGATGGCTACATTAACCACACCGGTTACCAGTACCGACGATGTGTTTAACCCCAATATTGTTAAGGTTGTGGTAAACAAGAATAACGAAGCGATATACTTTTCACGCTCACCCATTCCCTTTGAACGGGATAGAATGATGGCCGATATTTGCGATGCAAATACGGCGCTTTATCATCGCCACATTGGCATTTATGCGTATCGAGCAGGCTATATCGAGCAATATGTGAGTTATGAACCTAGCGCTTTAGAACAAATAGAATCGCTAGAGCAATTGAGAGCCTTGTGGTATGGCGATAGCATCCATTGCCAGCAGGCCAAAGCGCCACCACCTATAGGTATCGATACACCTGAAGACTTGGACCGTTTGCTAGTTGCGCTGGAACAACACAGTTAAATCTAAAACATCTAAATCAATTTAATCAACTTAATCATATAAAAGAATACACGCAAAGGGAGGCGTTATGAATGTTGTTATAACGGGAGGCAATCGCGGCATCGGACTCGCACTGGCCAAGCAATATCAACAGCAAGGCGCAAAAGTGTATGCAACATGCAGAAATAGTTGTGACGAGTTAAACAGTACAGGGATTAGTGTCATTCAGGGCGTAGATGTGTCTCGCCCGGATACGTTAGGCGAGCAATTAGCGCCGTTGTCTAATATTAATATTGATGTGCTCATTAATAATGCAGGTGTGTTGGGCAAAGAGTCTATTGATGATTGGGATCCCAATACCATTGATTATCAATTTAGAGTAAATGCATTAGGCCCATTACTTGTTACCCAACTGTTATTGCCGCGCTTATCTTCAGGCAGCAAGGTTGCGTTAATAACAAGCCGCATGGGCTCTATGACCGACAATGGCTCTGGTAATTACTACGGCTACCGTATGTCAAAGGCAGCGCTAAATGCCGCAGGTGTGTCGCTAGCGAACGATCTTAAGCCAAAAGGTATAGCGGTTGGCCTGTTTCATCCAGGCTTTGTGCAAACCGAAATGGTGGGCGGCGCTGGCGATATTGATACCACAACGTGTGCTGAGCGTTTAGTAGAGCGAATTTCTGAATTGAATATCGAGTCTAGCGGGCAGTTTGTTCATTCCAATGGTGAAATATTGCCTTGGTAAAAGGCACCAACGAAAAAGGCGCTACTACTAGCGCCCTTTTGTGTATTACTTGTTTTACACCATTGGTATTACGCGTCGTCTTGCTCGTCCTGCTCACCAGAGAGTACAGCCCAAACATCGTGTTCGTTAGCGTGGATTACCTCGGCCCAAACACGCTCACCAGGTTTCACATCATAAACGCCGTTTAGATGAACAAGACCGTCAACTTCTGGCGCATCAGCGTACGTTCTACCTACTGCACCTTCACTGTCTACGTAATCAATGACCACTTGGTATTCGTTGCCAATTCGTGCTTGTAGGCGAGCTGCGCTTATTTCTCCCTGCACCTCCATGAAGCGAGTAAGGCGCTGCTGCTTAACGTCTTCTGGAACAGGATCAGGCAGATCGTTAGCCCTTGCACCTTCAACGGGTGAATAAGCAAACGCGCCAACGCGGTCAAGCTGCGCTTCTCGTAAGAATTCGAGAAGCTCTTCAAACTCTTCTTCTGTTTCACCAGGGAAGCCAACAATAAATGTAGAGCGAATAACAAGTGACGGACATGCTTCACGCCACTTCTTTACTCGTTCAAGTACTCGCTCTGAGCTGCCAGGGCGTTTCATTAAACGCAGAATACGTTTGCTCGCGTGCTGAAACGGAATATCGAGATAGGGTAAAATCTTACCTTCGTTCATCAAAGGAATAAGATCATCAACATGCGGGTAGGGGTACACGTAATGTAAACGTACCCAAATTCCAATTTCACCTAGCTTTTCACACAGCTGCTGCATATGGGTTTTAACAGGCATGCCGTTCCAAAAGCCTGTTCTGTGTTTTACATCAACACCATAGGCACTAGTATCTTGTGATATGACAAGAAGCTCTTTAACGCCAGCATCTTTTAAACGCTTAGCTTCATCAAGCACATTGCCCACTGGGCGACTGACTAAGTCGCCACGCATAGATGGGATAATGCAGAATGTGCATCTGTGATTACAGCCTTCCGATATCTTTAAATAAGCATAGTGTCTTGGTGTAAGCTTTACACCGTGGTCGGGTACAAGGTCGGCAAACGGGTTGTGAGACGGTTTTGGCAAATGTTCATGCACTTGCTCTACCACGGTTTCATACGCATGAGGACCTGTAATAGCGAGAACGTTAGGGTGTACCTCGCGAATTTCGTCTTCTTTAATACCCAAGCAACCGGTGACAATTACTTTACCGTTTTCTTTAAGTGCCTCGCCAATGGTATCAAGTGACTCTTCAACAGCGGCATCAATGAACCCACAGGTGTTAACAATGACGAGGTCGGCATCGTTATAGGTAGGTACGACATCGTAGCCTTCTGTGCGAAGTTGAGTAAGAATACGCTCAGAATCCACTAGGTTTTTGGGGCAGCCTAACGAAACAAAGCCGATACGACTGCCGTTGCTGGCGTTGTTCGATTTGGTCTCATTCAACACTTTTACCGGCGTTTCTAACGTCGTAGTGTTGTTGGTTACTTTGTTAGGATTAAACGTTTCTACTGTCATCTAAAATATCACCTAGCCAATGACGATGCCCCAATGACTATACGTACATTAGGCGCGACTTAAAAAGGGCGCAAAGTATACAGTAAGTGGCACAATAACACAGTACATAGCTGCCTATTTTTCATTAAATAAGAATTCTTAAATCACGAGTTTTAAATTAGACGTTTTTAATCACAAGTAACAAGGGACGTTTGCTATTCATTTTTGCAGAGGGATTGATTAAATGAGGTGTAAAGGTGGTGATGTAATGAAGAGGCAGCTTTAAATTAACGGTATTTTTAGCTGGTGCGCTTTAATTTTATATTCACAGCCCCATTAATCAGACTTGCTGTAAAACAAAAACTAAAATGAAATCGATTATGACAAAGCTGACCCAATGCTAAAACTTCCCTTAAAGTACTATGATGAATCTGGACGAATACTGCCGCCTGTCTGGTTGTATTCGCTGTTGCTACTGCTTTGTATAGATTGGCTTGTGTTTATTTTTTCCGTTGCATCTCGTACACAAACCACTGACCTGCTAGCCTTTTTCTATCCTCAAAAGGAAGCCTTAGGCCTTAATTTAGTAGCGAGCTTGCCAGTATTGATCACTCTTGTATTGATCAGTCAAAGAGAGCGCTTATGGAAGCACGACCTGGTAAGTTGGCGTCATTGTATTTTGCCATCTATACAAATAGGGGTACTTATTCTACTCACGTCTCAAATCTATTATCTCATGCATCATCAATGGGGTTTTGAGGTGGTTACAGCAGTAAAGATCTTACTCTATTCAGTAACACTCTATGTGGTAACCCGTAGTCGCCACTTAAAGTGGATGATTTACGATTGGGCAACACCCTTCGTAGAGACCATAGAGACGCCTGACGAGCAAAGCAAAGAGTAATGCAAAAACCAAAACGCCTCAAAAACCACAGTGAAGATAAGGATGAACAGTCAGATGAAGGAATTAACAAAAGCTAAGGGAGTTAACCGTTATTCATGCTAATCATAGCCGCATTAGTGCTTATGGTTGGCCAAGGCTTGTTCATAGTAAGCATAAACACTCACTTGACTGTCGTTGACCAAACGCTCGTAACAAATGCCAGCTAATGCATAAGTATTGCCACCAACACCTAAAAAGACAGTTGGGGCTTTCGGGTTTGACTGATCGTAAACCCACTCTCCGCCAATTTGACCTTTTAGTATTTCACCTACGTAGGCGCCAAAAATATTACAAATAGTAAAAACCGCCTCATCTTCTAAAGCTTGGTCGTGAAACTTGTCAATAAAGCTAAGTAAAACGTCATCTACCGTTGCAATACTTTGCGGTGAGTCATCAAGGGTGATGTCGAACTCTTTAGATGCGACAACTTTTGCGTCGGATGCACAATCGGTCATTAATTTATTGAGCTCTTCTGGTGACACAGTCTTCTCCTTTTTAGGCGATACAACCGTAGATTAAGATCTACACGGGCTAGTCAGTACAATACAACGAGCATGACAATACAATAGACATTGAAATATAACAGGTTGTTTGCCCTAAGGTAATATGAAAGCGCGTTTAAATTACTTGTTACCCGTTAATCGGTTTATGACGCTTGCTGCTGCGAACATGCCAAATGTAGCCGTTACTGTGACAACGGCACCAAAGCCTCCAGCGCAATCTAATCGGGTTCCACCTTCCATTGCTGATTTGCTAAAACACACAGAGCCATCTGGCTGAGGGTAGCGAAGCTGTTCAGTGGAGTAGATACATTCAACGCCAAAACGGCGTTTAGGGTTTTTACTGAAATTGTAAAAACGTCGTAATTCACTTCGAAGCTTTGCCGCAAGAGGGTCCTGGGTTGTCTTTGATAAGTCGCCCCGTGTCACTTGGGTAGGGTCTATCTGACCGCCTGCGCCGCCAACAGTAACGATAGGAATTTTATTGCGTTTACAGTGGGCAATCATGGCTGCTTTAGCGCGAATACTGTCAGTAGCATCCACAACCATATCCATCTCAGTTGTTAGCAAATCTTTTGTATTTTCAGGAGTAATGAAATCTTCTATCACCGCAACGTCACACGCTGGATTGATTTGCGCTATGCGAGATGCCATTACCTCGACCTTCGGCTCGCCTATTGTGTTATTAAGTGCGTGGATTTGGCGATTAGTGTTAGTGACACAAACATCATCTAAGTCTACTAGGGTAATTTTGCCCACTCCCGAGCGCGCAAGAGCCTCTGCGGTCCAACTGCCCACGCCACCTATGCCAATAACGGCAACATGGCTATTTGCTAGTGCATGGGTTTGTTCTGCGCCGTACAGGCGCACTATGCCACCTAACCGTGGGTCTTCAGACATGGTAATTCTACTCAGTTCGTTATGACTCGCTCAATGAAACAAGCTTGTTCAAATAGTATTGTTTATCTCTGCGAATGGCTTGATGTGCGCTAAACATCTTTGTCGCACTTTCTTTCGCACATTGTTTCGCACTTTATTTTGCGTTTAGTAATTCGCACAGCACGGTAAATAATTTAGGAAATAGCTTTGCGGCCAATTCAGTGGCTAGCTTCGTAAATATTTCAATGACAAATAGTAAATAGCTCAATGAATCCTTCGGCGCTTTACTCAGCACTTTATCAGCACTCTGTCAGCATTCTATTAGCGCCTTAGCTACACCTTTTGCCAACCTTTGCTGCACCTAAATTGGAACGGGGCGTATTTTCTCAGAAATCAGCGCAAAAATCATTGCCAGAATCATCAATGGACTCAACATATAACATCGACGATACGTTTTTTGTACTCATAACGGGTCACTAATTATTAGTTTCTTTAGCTTTTTTAGAATGATAAATCCGTATTAAGTCAACATACGTTCTATAAATTACATGTTTTAATTAATCTATCGAAATTAAGGTGTTCAACACTTAGGCGCGATAACGTTTTTTAAAAACCGTTGGTTCGAATGTACGGCAACGGTCAACGCGCCCTTATCAAAGAGGTATGGTTATGGGTTTATTAGTTGATGGAAAGTGGCAAGATAAATGGTACGACACTGATAAAAGTGGCGGCAAGTTTGAACGGCAGGCAAGTAAGTTCCGTCATCGAATAGGGGGTAGCGATGGTAAGTTTGCCCCTGAAAGCGGACGCTACCACCTGTATGTATCTTTAGCGTGCCCATGGGCCCATAGAACACTGATTTTTCGCAAGCTTAAAAAGCTAGAATCCCACATCGACGTATCTGTCGTGCATCCAGAAATGCTCGATAATGGCTGGGAATTTGGAGATTATCCTGGTGCAACTGGCGATACACTTTTCAACTTTGAATTTGCTCACCAGCTATACACCAAGGTTGACCCTGATATTACGACACGAGTGACTGTGCCAATTTTGTGGGATAAAAAACTCAACACCATTGTTAACAACGAGTCAGCAGACATCATTCGAATTCTCAATAGCGACTTTAATGCGCTAACAGGAAACTATGATGATTATTACCCAGAATTATTGCGCTCTGACATCGACGAAATTAACGAATTGGTGTATCACAGTATTAATAATGGGGTGTACAAGTCTGGTTTTGCCACTACACAAGAGGCGTATGAAGAAGCCGTCAATGCGCTGTTTGATGCCCTTGAAGAGGTTGAAACTCGTCTTTCCTCATCGCGTTATTTAGTGGGAGACACGCTAACCGAGGCAGACTGGCGTCTATTTACCACCTTAATACGCTTCGACCCCGTGTATCACGGACACTTTAAATGTAATAAAAAGCAAATATCCGATTACCCAAATACATTCGGGTATATGAAGGAGCTTTACCAAGTACCTGGCGTGGCAGAAACCGTCAATTTTGACCATATAAAGCGTCACTATTATTTTAGTCATACCATGATTAACCCAACCCAGGTTATTCCAGTGGGACCATCTCAAGATTTGATGTCTGCCCATGGCAGAGAAAACATCGGTAAATGAGCGAGAGCACCTGTTATGAATTCAAACACTAATGATCAAAAACATGCTGTTCCTCAACGCTCCGTCACAAAACGGGTAAAAGGGGTAGCCACGAGTGATGGGGCTGGTGTCTCGTTAACACGTATCATTGGGCAGCCCATGCTCCCTAGGCTTGACCCGTTCTTAATGCTCGATTTTTTTGGTTCCGATAAACCGGATGAATATTTATCTGGCTTTCCTTCCCATCCACATAGGGGGTTCCAAACGGTCACTTATATGCTGGCAGGGAAGATGCGGCATAAAGATTCCGTGGGGAACGAGGGGGTTATAGAGGCAGGTGGGATCCAGTGGATGAATGCAGGTAAAGGTATTATCCATGAAGAAATGCCAGAGCAAGAAGAGGGTCTTTTACAAGGCTTTCAATTATGGGTGAATCTTCCGTCTCATGAAAAAATGTCACCGCCTAACTACCAAGACATTCAACCGTCAGACGTACCGATTGTAAATAGTCACGGAGCCACAGTGAAGGTGCTTGCTGGTGAATTTGACGGTGTTGCTGGACCTGTAAAAACCACCGCTGTTGCACCGTCGTTTTTTGATGTTCATCTTACACCCACCGAGGATGAACCCTCTGTTCTTTCTATTAATATTAAGGGAATACAAGAGGGGTTTATTTATGTTTATGAGGGGGCGTTGACAGTAAATCCAGAATCAGCAGCATCGGAAAACACACTCAGCGCAACAGAACTCGGGGTACTGTCGCCCACCAGTACTGAGAACTCACAACTAACGCTTCTCGCCAAGGGTGAATGCAAGTGTATTGTGGTATTTGGTGAGCCGATTAATGAGCCCATTGTCCAATACGGGCCGTTTGTTATGAATACGCAGCAAGAAATAATGGAGGCGTTTGAGGCGTATAAAAATGGGAAACTTACATTATAAGAGACTTGCCAAGTAACACTGTAGCAATGTGAGAGAGACGCGAATTATGAGAGTCACTAAACACGAGAGTCACTAAGTAAGAGTGACGAGACCGCGACACAGCTCAAACGAGCTGTGACGATCTGCTTTTTTACATCGTCATGTCTATGATAAAAGAAATATCATCCAGGCATGACTGACTACCGCAACGGTGGTTAATCCCATGCGTAATCCGATGTAACTCACAATTTGGTCTTTTGGTAGGCTGAGAGTGAATTTATCGTAAAGCATAACGGCAACGTAGCTCAACGACAGCACACCGAGAACCTTTACATCACTGGCGAAGACAAGACAAAGCCATCCCACTATTGTAGGCAACATGGCCAAATACATTTGCCTGTCGTAGCGCTGATTGCTTATTGAATCCCACCAGTGAACACCGCCAAAGAAAGAAAGTAATACTGCGGAATACTGTACGAAGTACGTTGCGCTTTGCGTAATGGATAAAATATTAAATACATAGGCCAGGGGCATAGCAATAAACGGTATTAAACCTGCTAAACCAAGACCAAGTGCAGAATAGGGCATTTGTACTCCTTAAAAAAACACGCCATAAACAAAAATAGCGCCAATCGTGGCGCTATTTTTACAACCTAAAAAGGCAGTTAGTTCATAACTACTTTATAGGGGTATATTTTCTTTGGCTGTGACCTGTGTATAGCTGACGAGGACGACCAATTTTTTGTTTTGGATCGCTCATCATCTCATGCCAGTGTGAAATCCAACCCACTGTGCGCGATAGCGCAAAGATACATGTAAACATGTTAGTTGGAATACCAATCGCTTTAAGTACGATACCAGAATAGAAATCCACGTTAGGGAATAACTTCTTCTCTGCAAAGTACGGGTCGCTCAACGCAATTTTTTCAAGTTCCATTGCTACTTCAAGAAGTGGATCTTTCACGTTAAGTTCACTGAGTACTTCATGACAGCTTTCACGCATAACCGTGGCACGGGGATCGTGGTTTTTATAAACACGGTGACCGAAGCCCATTAGGCGGAATGGGTCAGACTTATCTTTCGCTCTGGCGATAAACTCAGGAATGCGGTCAACAGTACCGATTTCTTCTAGCATGTTAAGGCATGCTTCGTTTGCACCACCGTGAGCAGGACCCCATAAAGACGCAACACCTGCAGCGATACATGCATAAGGGTTAGCACCAGATGAACCAGCTAGACGAACGGTAGAGGTAGATGCATTTTGCTCGTGGTCTGCATGAAGCGTAAAGATACGGTCCATTGCACGCTCAACTGCAGGGCTAATCTTATGTTCTTCAGCAGGTACAGAAAACATCATGTTTAAGAAGTTAGCTGCATAGCTCAAATCGTTACGAGGATATACGAACGGTTGACCTACATTGTACTTGTAACACATAGCAACAAGTGTAGGCATTTTGGCGATTAAACGGTGCGCACTGCGTACACGCTGTTCTTCGTTAGAAACGTCAAGGTCGCTGTGATAGAACGATGACATTGCACCAACAGTACCGCACAACATCGCCATAGGGTGGGCGTCGTTGCGGAAACCATGGAAGAACATGTTAATTTGCTCGTGAACCATTGTATGACGAGTAATTGTTTCTTTAAATTCCTCGTATTGCTCTGTAGACGGTGCGTCACCGTGTAACAGCATGTAGCATACTTCTAGGTAGTCAGCGTCGCGCGCTAGTTCTTCGATGGGGAAGCCACGGTGAAGAAGTACGCCGGCAGCGCCGTCAATGTAAGTAATGCTAGACTCGCAAGATCCTGTAGCCATAAAACCAGGGTCGTAAGTAAAATAACCGTGTTGTCCAACTGAACGGACGTCGATTACATCTTGTCCTTCTGTGCCTGACAAAATAGGAAGCTCGATTTCCTTGTCGCCGGCTTTAAGAATGGCTTTTTGATCTGCCATATATTGCTCTCCTCAGAATGGTTCTGTTTGCAGCAAAACGGACGAAAATGTCCGCTTAATTGGGAAAAGTGGGCGTATTTGTACTTTATTATGCACCAATAAGTCAATTTTATTGCATATATGTATAATAAATATTCTCTATCACTGAGATTTGTATTAGCAACTTTGTTACTCGCTATTTACTAAATAAAAACACCGCTTTCCTTAATACCCCAATATTTTTAATTACTTTTGGGAAAAGGTAAATCATTAATCGACGTTTTTGTGATGAGTTGCGTTACTAGCGATATACTTCGTGCAGAATAATTAATCAGTTACATTAAAAGACATTAACTTGCTCGATATAATATAGTCACACAAACCTAGCACTGATAATCTAAATCACGCGTTTATACGTTAGAAGCGGCGGGTTTGGAGCAATAGTGATCTCTTTTTATTTAAAATAGTTACCAATAAAGTGCTAATGCAGACTAAAGTCTTACTACGACACAAAAAATTGTAATTATATACTACGCTGGATATACTCGGCGGTGCTTGATTACTAGAATAATTATTCTGTTAAAAGCATTAAAGATAAGTTCACAAATTGTTAACAACTCAATGGATGAGGCAATTAACAGGTTAAAAGCGAATTCACTTGTTCAGGACATAATAAATACAAGTAATTCTTATCCCTACGGATTAAACAGGCATACATTGTGAAAAAGCAAAGACCAGTAAATTTAGAACTCAATACTATTAAATTTCCGCCCTCTGCTATTTCGTCAATTCTCCACCGCGTAACCGGTGTTGCAATGTTCTTCGCGTTACTTTTCGTTATTTGGGCATGGGCAGTATCTGTTCAGTCGCCTGAAGGCTTCGCGAATGTTCAAGCAATTATGGACGGTTTCTTTGGAAAATTTGTCGCAATAGGCACAGCTTCAGCGCTGACGTATCACATTCTAGGCGGCCTAAGACATGTTGTTATGGATTTAGGTCACTGGGAAGAATTAGAGTCAGGCAACAATAGTGCAAAAGCAATAATCGCACTATGGATTGTACTGACCGTAGTATTGGGAGTTGCATTATGGTAACCAACCAAGCAAGTATGAAGCGCGATGGTGTACAAGATTACGTATCACTTCGTGCGACAGCAGCAATTATTTTCGCGTACTCGATTTTCATGGCGTGGTACTTTATAACCAGCGGTAGCTTAAGTTACGTCGAATGGCGTGGGTTATTTTCTGGTTTAGCTATGAAAGTTTTCACATTGGCAGCACTAATCGCAGTGATGATCCACGTACGTATCGGCCTTTGGCAGGTACTATCAGACTATGTTAAGTCAACAAGTCTGCGCGCGGGATTACAATATATACTAAATATCATCGCTTTTGGCTACGTAGCTGTCGGCCTATTTGTATTGTGGGGAGTGTAAGATGAGTTTACCCGTACACGAGTTTGATGCAGTAGTAATTGGGGCTGGTGGCGCAGGTATGCGTGCCGCGCTACAGATTTCACAGTCTGGTAAGTCATGTGCACTGTTATCAAAAGTTTTTCCAACCCGTTCTCATACTGTGTCTGCACAGGGTGGTATTACTGTTGCGCTAGGTAATTCACATGAAGACAACTGGGAATGGCACATGTATGACACTGTAAAAGGGTCAGATTACATCGGCGACCAAGATGCAATCGAGTACATGTGTAAGGAAGGTCCTGAAGCCATTATAGAAATGGAAAATATGGGTCTACCGTTCTCTCGTTTTGAAAACGGAAAAGTATATCAACGTCCTTTTGGTGGACAATCAAGAAACTTTGGTGGCGAGCAAGCGGCACGTACAGCAGCTGCTGCTGACCGTACAGGTCACGCGCTTCTTCACCTTCTTTACCAACAGAACGTAAAAAATAAAACAAAAGTATTTTCTGAATGGTATGCCCTTGATTTAGTGAAAAACCAAGACGGTGACGTTGTTGGTTGTACAGCAATCGACATCGAGTCTGGCGAAGTCGTTTACTTCAAGTCTCGTGCGGTAGTACTAGCAACAGGTGGTGCGGGTCGTATTTACGCATCTACCACTAATGCCCACATCAATACTGGTGACGGTGTTGGTATGGCACTACGTGCGGGTGTTGCGGTTCAAGATATGGAAATGTGGCAGTTCCACCCAACGGGTATCGCTGGTGCAGGAACACTAGTTACTGAAGGTTGTCGTGGTGAGGGTGGTTATCTACTCAACAAAGACGGCGAGCGTTTCATGGAACGTTATGCACCCAATGCTAAAGACTTAGCGGGCCGTGACGTTGTTGCTCGTTCAATGATGACTGAGATTCGAGAAGGTCGTGGTTGTGAGGGTCCTTGGGGCACACACATCAAACTTAAGCTAGATCACCTTGGTAAAGACGTACTTGAATCACGTCTGCCTGGTATTCTTGAGCTGTCTCGTACCTTTGCTCACGTTGACCCTGTAAAAGAACCAATTCCAGTAATACCAACGTGTCACTACATGATGGGCGGTATTCCTACTAATGTTGACGGTCAGTGCTTAGCAGTGGACGAAAACGGCAACGATAAAGTTGTGAATGGTTTATTTGCTTGTGGTGAGATTGCTTGTGTATCAGTACACGGCGCAAACCGCCTAGGTGGTAACTCACTACTTGACTTGGTTGTATTTGGTCGCGCCACGGGTATGCACCTTGGCAAGACACTGTCAGATATGGCGCCAAGTCGCGATGCATCAGAGTCTGACCTGGATGCAGCAATGGCTAGATTTAACCGCTGGGAAAGTTCAGAGACTGGCAAGGGCGAAGACCCAGTTCAGATCAAGAAAGACATGCAAAAATGCATGCAGCTTAACTTCTCAGTATTCCGTGAAGGTGAAGCAATGGCTGACGGCCTGAAAGAGCTTGGCGAAATTCGCGAGCGCTTGCAGAATGCCCGCCTAGACGATAAGAGCTCAGACTTTAATACACAGCGTATTGAATGCCTAGAACTTGATAACCTAATGGAAACCGCGTACAGCACAGCAGTAGCAGCGAATTTCAGAACGGAAAGCCGTGGCGCGCACAGCCGCTTCGATTTCCCAGATCGTGATGATGACAATTGGCTATGCCACAGCGTTTACGATCCAAACACTGAAAAAATGCTTAAACGTGATGTCAATATGGCGCCGAAACTTAGAGAGGCATTCCCTCCTAAAGCGCGTTCGTATTAAGAGAGGTAACGATAATGAAATTAGAATTTTCGATATACCGTTATAACCCAGATGTTGACGCTAAACCACGCATGCAAGACTACACTCTAGAAGTAGAGGAAGGTCAAGACATGATGGTACTAGACGCACTGATTGCATTGAAAGAAGAAGATGCCTCGTTGTCTTTCCGTCGTTCATGCCGTGAAGGTGTATGTGGTTCAGATGGTGTGAATATGAACGGCAAGAACGGTCTTGCTTGTATTACTCCACTTTCAGCGTTAGGAAAGGGCAAAATTGTTGTACGTCCACTTCCAGGTCTACCCGTAGTACGTGACCTAGTTGTTGATATGACGCAATTTTACACTCAGTACGAGAAGATTAAGCCTTTCTTGATCAACGATGGAAAACAGCCACCTGCCAGAGAGCACTTGCAGTCTCCTGAAGAGCGTGCGAAGTTAGACGGTCTGTATGAGTGTATATTATGTGCTTGTTGTTCAACATCTTGTCCGTCATTTTGGTGGAATCCAGATAAGTTCATCGGCCCAGCAGGGTTGTTACATGCTTATCGCTTCCTAATCGATAGCCGTGATACGGCGACAGATGAGCGTTTGAACGAGCTGGACGACGCCTTTAGCGTATTCCGCTGTCATGGTATTATGAACTGTGTAAGCGTATGCCCGAAAGGATTAAACCCAACAAAAGCAATTGGACAAATAAAGTCTATGCTTCTGTCTCGGGCTGTTTAGTTCGAATCTTTACTAACTAAGTTAGTCACAGATTTTTGATGCTCTAAATAGCCATCCAGTTAGGATGGCTATTTTTTTATGTATTCATAGTGATAACACTTGGTTCTGTTGAGAATAGCCTTATAATAGTACTTGATTGTTAACTAGATTTTATAAAACGTAGCAAGGCAAATTAAATGCAAGAAAGCGTGATGAAAGCGTGGTGGGATTCCTCGCACATGGCAGGTGCCAACGCTGCCTATGTTGAAGAGTTGTATGAAGCCTATTTGGAAGACCCTCAAAGCGTCTCCGAAACATGGCGACAAATCTTCGATAACCTCCCCAATCTTGATGGCGTAGCATTAGAAACTAATCATACAGCAATTAAAAATCAATTTAGGCAACTTGCTGCGTTAGGTCCAACTGCACGAATGTCTAGTTCCACGGCACCCTCAGCAAGTGGTTCAGACGGCAAGCAAGTTAAAGTTCTCCAGCTTATTAATGCATTCCGTTTTCGCGGACATCAGCACGCTAACCTTGACCCGCTAGGGCTTTGGAAACAAGCTAGAGTTCGCGACTTAGAACTTTCTCACCACAACCTCTCTGAAGAAGATTTCGATTCAGTTTACAACGTAGGCTCATATGCCATTGGTAAAGAGTCGCTTCCGTTAGGTGAGTTAGTCAAATCGCTAAACAGAACGTATTGCGGTTCTATCGGTGCTGAGTATATGCACATTACCGATACCGACCAAAAACGTTGGTTACAGCAAAAATTCGAATCAGTTCAGGCTAAGCCAGAAATTTCTCGTGACGAGAAATTAAGCATTCTTAAAGGGCTTACTGCTGCTGACGGCATGGAAAAGTACCTTGGTTCTAAATTCCCTGGCGCAAAACGCTTCTCTCTTGAAGGTGGCGACGCGTTAGTGCCCATGCTGAAGGGGCTAATTACTAAAGCAGGCACCGCTGGAACTAAAGAAGTGGTTATTGGTATGGCCCACCGCGGCCGACTAAATGTGCTAGTTAACGTGCTAGGAAAAAACCCTTCAGTATTGTTTGACGAGTTCTCAGGTAAGCACGACGATTCACTTGGTGCAGGTGACGTTAAATATCACGCTGGTTTCTCTTCTGACTTTGCCACCCCAGGCGGCAACGTTCATTTAGCGTTAGCATTTAACCCATCCCACTTAGAAATTGTTAATCCAGTGGTTATTGGTTCTGTGCGAGCACGTCTTGTTCGCCGCGAAAACGACACTAATACGGTATTGCCTATTACCATTCACGGTGATTCCGCTGTAGCAGGTCAGGGCGTTGTACAAGAAACTTTCAATATGTCACAAACCCGAGGCTTTGCTGTCGGCGGGACTGTGCGTATCGTAGTGAATAACCAAGTTGGTTTTACTACATCAAAGACTGAAGATACCCGCTCTACGCAATACTGTACTGATATTGCGAAAATGGTTCAGGCTCCTATCTTCCACGTAAATTCTGACGACCCTGAAGCCGTTGCGTTTGTAACCCAACTAGCGCTTGAATACCGTCAGAAGTTTAAGCGAGATGTGGTTATTGATTTAGTTTGTTATCGCCGTCACGGTCATAACGAAGCTGATGAGCCTAACGCAACACAGCCGTTAATGTATCAAAAAATTAAGAAGCACCCTGTTCCACGTGTTATATATGCCGACCAGCTAATTGCCGAAGGCGTTATTGAGCAGCGTGATGCGGACCGCTATCTACAAGAGTATCGCGAGGCGCTTGATCACGGTGCTTGTGTTGTAGAAGAGTGGCGCCCAATGACCGAACACAGCGTCGACTGGTCTCCGTATCTTGGTCACGACTGGGATACACCGTACGACGGCAGCGTGAGTGTAGAAAAACTTAAAGAATTGGGTGAGTCTATTACGTCTTTCCCTGAAGACCACAAGCTTCAGTCTCGCGTAAACAAATTATATCAAGACAGAAAAGCAATGGTCGCTGGCGAAAAGCTTCTCGACTGGGGCATGGCAGAAAATTTAGCCTACGCTACTCTTGTTGATGCAGGTGAAGATATTCGTATTACAGGCCAAGACAGTGGCCGAGGCACGTTTTTCCACCGCCACGCGGTACTTCACAACCAAACAGACGGTTCGACTTATCTTCCTCTGCAACACATTAGAGAAGGCCAAGGCGAAATCGAAATTTACGATTCCGTGCTGTCTGAAGAGGCAGTAATGGCGTTTGAATATGGCTACGCGACTGCCGAGCCTACGTGTTTGACCATTTGGGAAGCACAGTTTGGCGACTTCGCCAACGGTGCGCAGGTGGTGTTTGACCAATTTTTAAGTTCAGGTGAAGCAAAATGGGGCCGCTTGTGTGGCTTAACCGTTCTGTTACCACATGGCTACGAAGGTCAGGGTCCAGAGCATAGTTCAGCGCGACTAGAACGTTTCTTACAAATGTGTGCCGACCACAACTGGCAAGTGTGTGTACCGTCAACGCCAGCGCAGGTATATAACATGCTGCGTCGTCAGGTTGTCCGCCCTATGCGTAAGCCGCTTATTGTTATGTCGCCTAAGTCACTATTACGTCATCCGTTGGCTGTATCTTCTCTTGAAGAGCTCAGTGAAGGTAAGTTCCACAACGTTATCGGTGAAATAGACGATTTAGACCCGAAAGACGTCAAACGCGTGATTATGTGTTCTGGCAAAGTGTATTACGATTTGCTGGACCAACGCCGTAAGAATGAACAAAGTGATGTTGCTATTGTTCGTTTAGAGCAGCTTTATCCTTTCCCACAAGAAGAATGCGCGAAAATCGTGGCACAGTATAGTCACGTAAAAGATTGGGTTTGGTGCCAAGAAGAGCCGCAAAATCAGGGCGCTTGGTACTGTAGCCAACACCATTTCTGGCAAGCAATTCCAGAAGGTGCAAAGTTAACATATGCGGGTCGTGAAGCATCCTCGTCGCCTGCAGTAGGTTATGTATCCGTTCACAATCAGCAGCAAAAAGCACTGATTGAAGACGCTCTCACTATTAAATAAGGAACAGAAATGACAATTGAGATAAAAGTTCCGGTTCTACCTGAGTCAGTTGCCGATGCCTCCATTGCAACCTGGCACGTTAAAGCCGGTGATGCAGTTAAACGAGACCAGAATCTGGTTGATATTGAAACTGATAAAGTAGTTCTAGAAGTTGTAGCGCCAGCGGACGGTACAATCGGTGAGATCTTGAACGAAGAGGGTGCAACGGTTTTAGGTGAGCAGGTTATCGCGAAACTTGAAGAGGGCGGCGATGCTGCTCCGGCTAAATCAGACTCGTCTGACTCTGAAAAAGAGTCTAAACCAGCACAAGCTGATAAGTCTGAAAGTGCACCTGCTGGTAAAGCTTCTGATGTAAAAGTGCCAGTACTACCAGAGTCTGTTGCTGACGCTACCATTGCTACCTGGCATGTAGGTGTTGGCGAGGCGGTATCTCGCGATCAAAATCTAGTAGATATTGAGACGGATAAAGTGGTTCTTGAAGTGGTAGCTCCTGCTGATGGTTCACTGTCGGAAATTATTGCAGAAGAAGGCGCGACAGTAACAGCTGAAGAAGTGATTGCTAAATTTGTAGAAGGCGCATCGGGCGGCACAGCTGCATCTGCTCCTGCAGATGATAGTGACGATAGCGATGACAGCAGCGATGCATTAAGCCCATCAGTTCGTCGTCTGCTTGCAGAGAAAGGCGTCGATGCATCGAGTGTTAAAGGCACTGGTAAAAATGGTCGCATCACTAAAGAAGATGTTGAGAAGCACCTGAAAGGTGGCAATAAAGCGCCATCATCTGCTCCTGCTTCAAGCGAAGCGGCGCCAGACCTACCTGTTGGAAACCGTACTGAGAAGCGCGTTCCAATGACCCGTCTTCGCAAGACAATCGCAAACCGTTTGTTAGAAGCGAAAAACTCTACGGCTATGCTTACTACATTTAATGAAGTAAACATGAAGCCTATTATGGAATTGCGTAAGCAGTATCAAGAGAGTTTTGAAAAGCGTCACGGTATTCGTCTTGGCTTCATGTCTTTCTACGTGAAAGCAGTGACTGAAGCACTTAAGCGCTTCCCTGAAGTAAATGCGTCTATAGACGGTGATGACATTGTTTATCACAACTATTTTGATATCTCTATCGCAGTATCAACACCACGTGGGTTGGTAACGCCAATTCTAAAAGACACTGATACGCTAGGTATGGCCGGTGTTGAAAAAGGTATTAAAGAATTAGCACTAAAAGGGCGTGACGGTAAGCTTGCAATGGCTGACCTACAAGGTGGTAACTTCACCATCACGAACGGCGGTGTTTTTGGTTCACTAATGTCTACACCAATCATTAATCCTCCTCAAAGCGCTATCTTGGGTATGCATAAAATCCAAGATCGCCCAATGGCGGTTAATGGGAAAGTAGAAATTTTGCCAATGATGTATCTTGCTCTCTCTTACGATCACAGAATTGTTGATGGTAAAGAGTCAGTAGGCTTCTTGGTAACCGTAAAAGAGATGCTTGAAGATCCTACACGTCTATTACTAGACGTATAAGACTTCCGTCTCACGCAATTGTGGTTAGTGGCAAATATGGTCTATGCTGTGTTTGCTTCTAACGCAACGCTGGTATTTGATGTGATAATATCAGCCAAACTAATCAAGTCGCATTTGCGACTTTTGTCTTACTAAAAATCGGATAGAAACACCATGAATTTGCATGAATACCAAG
>OJFG01000088.1_pt1 | contig 56011 bp, 57 predicted proteins | sample 1594071 | NCBI WGS metagenome assembly OJFG01 (sample SAMN05416818, study PRJEB24817) | seawater metagenome | isolation source: Sea water | place: Canada:Atlantic | collected 2013-07 | reverse complement strand
GGTCTCGTGGGCTCGGAGATGTGTATAAGAGACAGAAATTTCATGATATAAATCAAGCTGAATCATTTGCAGTTAAAAAATTAACTAGTCTAGGCTGGACTGTTGACTATGTAGAAATTAGACGTCAAGCTGATTTATTAAAACCTTCAACAAGTGACGAAAATCTAGTAATTTTAGGTGCAGCAAATTATGAGGATGTGAGGTTAATTGATAATATAGAATTTTGCACAGATGATACTATATGACTATAATGTCACGATTTAAATCATAAAAGAAATATTGAGATACTTATGCAAAGAACCATGCTCAAATCAAAGCTTCATAAGGCAACTGTAACGCACTCTGAATTAGAATATGAAGGATCATGTGCCATTGATTCATCTCTTTTAAGGGCTGCCGATATAAAAGAATATGAACAAATATCTATTTATAATATTACAAATGGAGAAAGATTCGTAACGTATGCGATTAGAGCTGAAAAAGACTCAGGTATAATTTCAATCAATGGAGCTGCCGCACATAAGGCAAGTCCTGGCGACAAGCTAATCATTGCCACATATGCTGATTACAATGAAATAGAATTAAAAACTTACCACCCTACCTTAGTGTATTTAGATGAATCAAATAAAATGACTATCACAAAAAATTCGATTGCGATTCAAGCAGCTTAAATTTGACTTCAACGTTAAGTATAAAAAAACATGTTATTTCCGCTCTAGAAGATATCAAAGCTTTTGATATAGTCTCCCTAAATGTCAAGAAATTAACATCTATTAGTGATTTTATGATTATCGCAAGCGCATCTTCAACAAGACAAACAAAAGCGCTAGCAAGAAATATTAAAGATAAAATGAGTGCTTTTGGAGTTGAAGTTGTTGGAATTGAAGGAGAGACTGAAGGTGAGTGGGTCTTAGTGGACCTCGGAGATATCATTATCCATATCATGACACCAACGACTCGTGCATATTTCAATCTTGAAGAATTATGGTCAAATTAAAACATTGGATTTATCTTAAGCTTGAAAATTAAAATTATCACCGTGGGCAATAAACCGGATAGTTGGTTACAAGAGGGAATCAAAAAATATATAAAGAAATTTCCTAACTATACGAAAATTGAATGGACAGAAATAAAACCTGAAAAAAAATTTAGTTCAATTGAAAATAAAAAGAAAGACGAAGCTATTAGAATTAAAGCTCATATCAAAGATTCGCCATATATTTGCCTTGACGAACATGGAGATTCTTTATCCTCGTTAAATTTTTCTAAAAAATTAAACAATTGGCTTCAGAATTTTCCTTCGATAATATTTGTAATTGGGGGAGCAGATGGTATTGATAAAAAATTACTAGGTGGAAGTTTAGAAAATATATCGCTATCTAAAATGACACTCCCTCATCACACCGTTAAATTAATTTTAATTGAGCAACTATTTAGAGCTTTCGCAATCTTAAATAACCATCCCTATCATCGAGAATAGAATGAATAAGAACAGTATCATTTGGTTAAGAAGAGACCTAAGGCTTTATGATAATGCTGCCCTATTTCATGCATTAAAGGATTCAAATCAAGTGTTTCCTGTGTTTATCTTTGATATAAAAATATTGAGTGAATTGAAAAATAAAAAAGATCGAAGAATTGAATTTATCCTACGATCTCTTGATGAAATCAAAAAATCCTTAAATGAAAAAGGGTCTGACCTAATTGTTGAAATGGGTGATCCAGAATCTCTTATTCCAAAATTAATTACAGAATATAAATGTAAATCTTTGTATATAAACAGGGATTATGAAAAATATGCAAAGGATAGAGATAATACAATCTCTGAAATTCTATCAAATAAAGAGGTGACAACCCTCAGGTTTAAAGATCAAGTTTTATTTGAAAATAATGAAATTTTAACGCAATCAAATAATCCGTATACAGTTTTTACGCCATATAAAAATAATCATCTAAAAAGACTAAATGAGCAAGGTATTGATCTATACAATTGTGAAAATCATAAAGATAGCTTTGCGAAATTTGCTCATAAAGCATTACCAACATTAGAGGATCTTACGTTTGAAAAAACTAACTTAGATGATCTCGACTTACCAGCTGGAACAAGCGGAGGAAAAGAGCTCCTCAAGAAATTTTGTAACAATATAAAAAATTATTCAACAAACAGAAATTTTCCTGCCGTAAGGGGAGTTTCTTATCTATCCGTTCATAATCGTTTTGGGACATTGTCCATCAGGCATCTCGCAAAATTGGCTATTGAAACAGATAATGATGGCGCTTCAACATGGCTAAGTGAATTAATTTGGAGGGATTTTTATTTTCAAATAATTGCCAACTTCCCTCAAGTTTCTGAAAAAAAATCCTTTAAAAGTCAATTTGAAAACTTACCATTTGAAAATGATGAAAATAAATTTGAAGCATGGAAAAATGGCTTGACTGGCTTTCCAATTATAGATGCCGCAATGAGACAAATAAATCAAACAGGCTATATGCACAATCGCTTAAGGATGATTGTCTCTTCATTCCTAGTTAAAGATTTACTCATTGATTGGAGATGGGGGGAACAATATTTTGAAGATAATCTGATTGATTTTGATTTTTCAGCAAATAACGGTGGCTGGCAATGGGCTGCTTCGACTGGATGTGACTCACAACCATATTTTAGAATATTTAATCCTGTTCTTCAGTCAGAAAAATTTGATAGAGATGGCGTATTTATAAAAAAATATATTCCTCAATTAGCGCCCCTCTCTTCAAAAGAGATTCATCAACCATGGGTATATTTTGAAAAAGATAAAGACACTTTTCCTATCAAGTTAGGTATCGACTATCCATTTCCCATCGTTGACCATAAAATACAAAGGGATAAAGCATTATCTATGTATAAAGCATGCAAATAATTGTTGTTTATTAACCACATTTTTTGTTGTAATAAGCCTCTAAAATTGTATTTTAATGTACCTAATAAGCGACAAATATGTCATAATTCGAGAATATGTGGATTAAAATAAATAAAAATTTTTTAGCAATATCTTTAATACTTTTTTCATGCTTTATAAGCGCAGAAGAAAATCCTAAAGACCCTTACGAAAATTTTAACCGTGGTGTTTACACATTTAACGATACCATCGATGGTGCCATTCTTAAGCCTATTGCAAAAGGATACAACTACGTAACCCCTGATGTAGCTAAGAAAGGGATTAATAATTTCTATAACAATATTACAGATTTTATAACTGCAGTGAATAGTTTTTTACAGCTTGATATAGAGCAAGGAATGACGGATGCAGGTAGGGTGATAGTGAATACGACTATTGGGATGTTAGGATTTATTGATGTCTCATCAACCAATGTCAATAACTATACTGATCGCAACAAACAAGATTTTGGGACGACATTAGCGCGTTATGGATGGCGTGACAGTGCATACCTAGTGTTACCTTTTTTTGGCCCATCTACCATTAGAGATGGTACAGGTTTGGCCGTTGATGGCCTTTTTATAAACCCTATTGGCTACATTGATAATGTGGCATTAAGAAATGCCTTGTATGCTGGTTGGATTATTAATACTCGTGCGCAACTTCTTGATGCGACAAATTTGATGGATGATGCGGCAATTGATCCATATGCATTTCAGCGTGACTCTTGGTTGCAGATGAAACAGAACCAAATCGACGGTAAACAACAAATAAATTATAACGATTACTTAGATGATTTTTTAACTGAAGATGACGCATCAGATGAGGCTATTAAATCTTCAGCTAATGAGAATCAAAATATTGAAAGTGATTCAATATCGCATTATAAAGAGGCTGAATCTAACGAGGCTAATAAAACAAGTCAACGACCCCTAGCATCACACCTAGTCTCCTCCCTTTAGAATTTATTTACCAGAAGCAATAGTCATTTCATCTATCAATACAGAACCAATGTATTGAGAACCATTTTTGTAAGTATCATTTCCAATATTAGAAATATTTAACAACATATCCCTCATATTTCCAGCAATAGTAATCTCTTCAACTGCATGAACAATAACCCCCTCTTCAACCCAAAATCCAGCAACACCTCTTGAGTAATCCCCAGTTACCATGTTCAAACCTTGTCCCATTAATTCTGTTACTACCAAGCCTCTGCCCATCTTTTTTATCAGCTCTTTAAAGCTATGACTTGAAGAAGAAGCTATTAAATTATGTGCGCCTCCAGCATTTCCTGTTGTTTGCATTTTTAGTCTTCTTGCACTATATGAAGACAAGAAGTACCCCTTTAAAAAGCCTTTATCAACAACAACTCTTGGCTTAACGTAAACCCCTTCTCCATCAAAGTATGTTGTTGCGTTTCCATGCTTTAAGTATGGATCCTCATTGATTGAAAGACTTTCTGATGCAATTTTCTTATCAAGTGAATTCAACAAAAAAGAGGTTTTACGATATTGATTTGAACCTGAAGATGCAGAAACGATTGATGATACTAGAGAGGTCGCGACCTGGGATTCAAAAATTACAGGATATCGGCCTGTTTTGATAGGTTTTGGCATAAGGCGATTTAATGCTCTTTGAGCTGAGGTTTCACCGATCTCCTCTAAAGACTGTAAATTAGAAATTTTACGTGAATTACTATAACTATAATCTCTTTGCATTCCAGAACTATCTTTTGCAATAACAGAGCAGCTTATTGTATGACGCGATGATGGGAAGCCCCCAATAAATCCATTAGAATTTGCCTGAACAAATAAATTATTGGAAGTACTAAAATTTGCCCCCTCAGAATTACTTATTCTTTTATCAAATGATAACGCAGTTTTTTCAACGACTAATACTTTAGCAATCATCGCATCTTGTGAATCTTCAAAAGGATGATAAAGATCAAGCTCAATATCTTTTTTTGGATATAATTTTGAGCTTGCTAGCCCAAAGGCTTTATCTTCACCGGTGAATTTAGCGATGTCACATGCTGCTGCCAGACAAGACTCAATAGCCTCTTTACTAAAATCAGAAGTTGTCGCTATCCCTCTTTTTTTTCCAAAATATACTGTAATAGATAAGCTTTTATCATTATTTAAAGTGACTGATTCGAGCTCTTTTAATCGAACTGAGACTGAAGTTCCAGAATCTACATCAATTTCAACCTCTGACTCAGAAGCACCTTTAGCTTGAGCCTGTTTATTAACATACCTCGCTAAGTCATATAAATCATCTTGTGAATAATTAAGTATTTTTATCATTCGATTTTTTTAAAATTATTAAAGTGATATGATACATAATCAAATTCAAGATTTGGTATTAAATTTCTATGATTGATGTAACAGATGATTTAAAAAGCAAAACAGCTTTAAAAAATGAAGCTAAAGATGTTCATGCGTTTGGAAAAATTTTAGTAGGCTTATCTGATAAGCAAATAAGTCAAATTAAATTACCTGAAAGTGTGCATGAAGCTATAAGAGAGTTTAAAAAACTAAAAAAAAATTCTGCGAAAAATAGACAAAGCCTATATCTAGCTAAATTACTAAGAGCTATAGACATTTCAGAAGCTCAACAATTCGTTGCTCATTTAAAGTTTGAATCTCAGACTGAAATTAGAAAATTTCATAAAATAGAAGATTGGAGAAATAAACTGATAGCTGATATTTCAAATCTCACAGATTTTGTTAATTTATCCCCTGCTATTGATATACAGAAACTAAGAAAACTAATACTTAATTCACAGAAAGAGATTAAAAAAGGAAGCTCCAATAAATTTCAAAAGGAGCTTTTTCAACTCATTAAAGATATTTTATAATTTGGTTTATATGCTGGCAGCTGTTTGTGAAGCATTGCCATTTCTAATGTAACCTACATCAATAACCGAGCCCTTATTTTTTCTGATTAATGAAATAAGCTCATCAGGCGTCGAAACCTTTTGGCCATTAATAGAGGTAATACTATCATTTCTCATGATTCCGGCTTTTGCTGCAGCAGAGCCTTTGATTACAGCAATGACTTGAATTCCTTCAGTACTCTGCCCACTTCCATCTTGGCCAAGCTCTATGAAATGAGTACCAAAAGTTGGTTTGGGTAATTTTACCCAGTAAGAAGCATAAAAGTCATACATTACGTTTGGGTCGACTAAATCTTCCTCTGTGATTTCTATTTCAGTCACCTTACCAAAATCTTTAACTCTTTTTTCTTTAATTGCCTTTTGTCTCGCTTGTTTAAATTGAGAGGCTCTGTCACCCTCATTGATTTGTCGGTCATAAATCAAAATAAGGTCTGCTTTTATTTTCTCACCGTGCTCAAGAGCAATACTTGGCGGTAAGTTAGTACTGACAAATCCTGAGAATCCCATAAAATCATACCCATTCTCAAGCATCATCACGTTATCAGTATCCTTGTCCCAGCCTCTCATTATTTTGGTCTCTGGATTTTGCTCAAATGACTTAAAGTCCTCAGGACTTTGTAAAACATAGTTTTTCTCGAATAAATTTTCATCAGCGAGCAGGTTAGTTGAGATAAGAAAAAGTGCTGAAAGAATAATGTTTAAATATGATTTCTTCATGAGGCTCCCTTGGTAATGATAATATTGTATTTTATTTAACTAGATTGACATAATCATGCTGCAAAAATTCATTAAAATTGGATTAATATCGATTAGTGACCGTGCATCTTCAGGTGTTTATGAAGATAAAGGAATTCCAGAGCTAGAAACTTGGTTAAAAAAAACGATAAAAAATAATTACCAAATAGAATCAATTGTGATTCCAGATGAACTTTCTAAAATTAAGAACACTTTAATTGATTTTTGTGATCAAAAAGAGTGTTCATTGATATTAACAACAGGAGGAACAGGTCCTGCCGAAAGAGATATTACCCCTGAAGCTACTTTATCTGTCGCTGACAAAGAAATGCCTGGATTTGGTGAACAAATGCGTCAGATTAGCTTAAATTTTGTCCCTACTGCCATTTTATCCAGACAGATTGCGGTGATTAGAAAAAATACACTTATTGTAAATCTTCCAGGGCAACCTAAAGCCATTGTTGAAACCTTAGAGGGGGTAAGGGATCAAGAAAATAATGTAAAAACGCCTGGTATCTTCGCAGCAATACCTTATTGTTTGGATCTAATTGGTGCTCCATATATTGAAACAAATGAGGAGTTTGTAAAATCTTTTCGGCCAAAAAAGAAATAATGATGCAGATAGAATTTAAAATTATTGAAAAATTCTTTACCAAGAATAATATCAAAGCATATAAGGGTATAGGGGATGATGCTGCCTTATTTAAAAAAGATGATAATAATCTGTGGGCCATATCAACAGATACGCTGAATGAAAATGTTCATTTCATAACAAATACTGATCCTTATAAAATTGGATGGAAGGCAATGGCAGTAAATGTTTCTGATATCTTAGCAATGGGTGCATCTCCCATGTTTGCATTGCTTGCCATATCTATGCCAAAGCCAAACAATGATTGGTTAAAACAATTTTCAAAAGGCTTATTTGAATGCTGCAAAGAATTTAATGTAGAGCTTATAGGTGGAGATACCTCAAGGGGACCCTTATCAATCAATGTGACCGTTTTAGGTGATGTAAAAAAAAATAGTGTCTTACTGAGATCAAATGCAAAAATTGAAGATGATATATGGGTCACCGGAGATCTTGGTCTTGCTGCATTAGGGCTAAAAATAATTAAGAAAAAAATAGAAGCTCCTACTGTAATAACAAAAAAATCCATCCAGGCTTTAGAAAAACCAAAGCTAAATCAATTTACTATCGACAAAATTAAATCTTTTTGTAATGCGGCAATAGATATTTCAGATGGTTTTGTTGCTGACCTAAGTCATATCTTAAAGGCATCAAAAGTGGGTGCAAGTGTCCATTTAAAAGATATACCAATAAATAAATGGATAAAGAAAGCAGGGCAAGAGAATTTAGCCCTTTATGGTGGCGATGACTATCAAACAATATTAACTGCCTCAAAAAAGATGAGATCTAAAATTGAAAAGTTGATCCATAAAGACAATTTGCACCTCTCAAGGGTGGGCATTATTACTAAAGATAAAAAACTTCTTATAAGTGATAATGGCAAAGAGATTAAACTAAAAAAAGGCTTCACTCACTTTGAAAAAAAATAATTTACTTTTTAAAAACGAATCAACATTTATTGCTTTAGGTTTTGGGTCAGGCTTAGCAAATTTTGCGCCTGGGACCTTCGGAACGTTGATTGCGATACCTTTATTTTATTTTTCTCAACTTCTTCCTCAATATTATGATTATTTTTTTGTGATCACTCTTTTTTTTATTGGCATTTATGTTTCAAACCAAACCAGCCTCATCATGAAAATAAAAGACCCCTCTTGTATTGTTATTGATGAAATTGTTGCCTTTCTTGCACTATTAATTTACCTTCAACCTCATGCGGTTGAATTATTTTATAGTTTTTTATTATTTAGATTTTTTGATATCTTAAAACCATTTCCTATCAATATCCTTGAAAAAAAATTTGAAGGTGGCTTTGGAATAATGATTGATGATATAGCAGCTGCTATTTATTCTGCTTTTATAATAATTTTTTTCACCCAATATGTCTTCTAAAGAACATAAACTGCTCACACAAAGATTAGCAAATCAATGTTTAGAGAAAAAAATATTATTAGTGACCGCCGAATCATGCACAGGTGGCCTTCTATCTGCAACACTAACTAAAATAGCTGGAAGCTCAAAATGGTTTGATAGGGGCTATATTACTTATAGTAATAATTCAAAAATAGATTCTTTAAGAGTTCGAAGGGAGACTCTAGAAAATTTTGGAGCTGTAAGTCAAGAAATTGCCAATGAAATGTCTGCAGGAGCGCTAGAAAATAGTGAAGCAAATCTAAGTATCAGTATTACAGGTATTGCAGGTCCTGAGGGAGGGACATTAGATAAGCCTATTGGAACTGTTTTTTTTTCAATCGCGACCATCGATAACATAATTTTAGAACATAAAGCAGATTTTAAGGGTTCAAGAGATGAAATCAGAAAAGAATCGGTTCTTTTTGCATTAAATAAACTGTTGAACCTTACGTTATAACAACAAGTATGAAATAATAAAAACTAATTAAAAAACACTAACCAAAGGTAAATATTCAATGGATGAAAATAAAAGAAAAGCCCTAGATGCAGCCCTCGCACAAATAGATAAACAGTACGGTAAAGGATCAGTAATGAGGATGGATGATACTTCGGTTGTTGAAGGTATCCAATCTGTATCTACGGGATCTTTAGGGCTTGATATCGCTTTAGGAATTGGAGGCTTACCTCGAGGACGAGTCATTGAAATATATGGACCTGAATCATCTGGAAAAACATCGTTAACACTTTCAGTAATCGCTCAAATGCAGAAAGTAGGAGGTACAGCAGCATTTATAGATGCCGAGCATGCACTGGATATTCAATATGCAGCAAAACTTGGAGTTAATATTGAGGAATTACTAGTCTCACAACCAGATACTGGTGAACAAGCCCTTGAAATAGCGGACATGCTAGTCAGAAGTGGCTCTGTTGATATAGTAGTTATCGATTCAGTTGCAGCTCTAACTCCAAGAGCTGAAATCGAAGGTGATATGGGTGATTCGCATATGGGATTACAAGCTAGACTAATGTCACAGGCATTAAGAAAATTAACAAGCAACATCAAAAAAACAAACACCATGGTAATTTTTATTAACCAACTAAGAATGAAAATTGGCGTTATGTTCGGAAACCCAGAAACTACAACAGGTGGTAATGCACTTAAATTTTATGCTTCAGTGAGGCTTGATATTAGAAGAATTGGTGCCATAAAAAAAGATGATGAAATTATTGGTGCTGAAACCAGAGTAAAGGTTGTTAAAAACAAAGTAGCCCCACCATTCAGAAAGGCTGAATTTGATATGCTGTATGGTGAAGGAATCTCCTTAGAAGGTGAAATAATAGACCAAGCTGTTAAATTAGATATTATAGAAAAGTCTGGTTCATGGTATAGCTACAACAGTGAAAAAATAGGTCAAGGTAAAGATAACGTAAGAGAATTCCTTAAAGGTAATCCAGACATATCTAAAGATATAGAAAACCAAGTAAGAGATAAGTCAAGTATTACAACTGAAATTGAAATCGAGAATAAAATATCTGAGGATGATACAGAATCTGAAAAGTAGTACTGAAAAAAATATTATCTTATTAAAGAAAAGAGCTCTATATTATTTAGGTAAAAGAGAATACTCACGCCTAGAGTTACACAAAAAAATAAAAGCCTTCGCTCAAGAGCTTGAGCTTGAGACACAAGACATAAAAGCCATACTAAATGATCTCGAAGGTAATGCTTGGTTATCTGACCAAAGATTTACTGAACAATTTATTTTGTCAAAAAAAAATAAATACGGGGTAGAGAAAATTAGATATGAATTAAAGGTGAGAGGGGTTGCTGACACTATCATCAATACTGAGCTCGTAAAAATTAAAACAGAGAATTATTCGCTTGCAAAAAAAATCTGGGCAAAGAAATTTGATGGTGCTCCTAAATCGTTAGAGGAAAGAAATAAACAAATAAGGTTTCTCCAGGGAAGAGGTATTGACATAGAATTGATACATCAAATTCTCTCTGGGAAAAGTTTTGAACAGCTATGAATAAAAAACATAATTTATCTGAAAAAGAAATTAGGAATAAGTTTCTAGATTTCTTTGCCGCTAAGGGGCATGAGGTTGTGTCTTCTTCAAGCTTGGTCCCTAAAGATGACCCTACACTGCTTTTTACAAATGCAGGCATGAACCAATTTAAAGAAATATTTTTAGGCATTGAGAAAAGAAATTATCAAAGAGCAACCTCAAGTCAGCGCTGTGTTAGAGCAGGAGGAAAGCATAATGATCTAGAAAATGTTGGGTATACGGCAAGGCATTTAACTTTTTTTGAAATGCTCGGTAACTTTAGCTTTGGAGATTACTTTAAAAAAGAAGCTATCGCTTACGCATGGGAGCTTTTGACAGAAATCTATAAAATTCCAAAAGAAAAATTATTAGTCACCGTTTATGAAGAAGACAAGGAAGCATTGGAAATCTGGTCACAAGAGATAGGTCTGCCTAAAGAAAAAATTATTCTAATTGGGGATAATAAGGGAAGTAAGTATGCTTCAGATAATTTTTGGATGATGGGCGACACTGGTCCTTGTGGTCCATGTAGTGAAATTTTTTATGATCATGGGAAAGATTATTTTGGAGGCCCTCCAGGATCAAAAGATGAGGATGGAGATCGCTTTATTGAGATTTGGAATTTAGTTTTCATGCAATACAATAGAGATGAGCAAGGCAAAATGCATCTTCTACCAAAGCCATCCGTTGATACGGGTATGGGGTTAGAGAGAATCTCGGCGATACTCCAAAATGTCCACTCAAACTATGAAATTGATTTATTTAAAATTCTAATTGCTGAAATTGGCAAAATTACAAACACAAAAGATCTTGGGCATAACTCACTCAAAGTAATTGCAGATCATATAAGAACATCTACCTATCTTATTAAAGATGGGGTGTTACCTGCAAATGAAGGAAGAGGTTACGTTTTAAGAAGAATTATTCGAAGAGCCATAAGGCATGGTTATAAACTTGGCTGTAATAAGCCATTTTTTAATAAACTTGTACCATTAGTTTTAAGGTTAATGGATGATGATAAAAATATATCTTCTGAAAAAAGAAAATTAATTTCAAATGAAATCTTCTTAGAGGAAGAACGTTTCTTCATCACAATTGAAAACGGAATGTCTATTCTTGATAACGCAATAAATGATATTAAAGATAAAAATGTATCGATACTAGATGGTCAAATTGCTTTTAAGTTACATGATACCTATGGGTTTCCTCTTGATCTAACAGCTGATATTTGTAGAGAAAATAAAATCGAAATAGATACTAAAGCTTTTGAAGTATCTATGAAATCACAAAAAACAATGGCACGTGAATCTGGTAAGTTTAATAAAATTAAAACGTTACCTTACGAAGGTAAAAATACAGAGTTTTTAGGTTATAACGATATTAAGTCTTCTTCAAAAATTTTAGGATTATTTAAAGATGGTGATAAAGTTGAGGAGATAAAAAAAGGTGATGAAGCAATCCTTATTTTAGATAAAACACCCTTTTACGCTGAGTCAGGGGGTCAAGTTGGTGATAGTGGCCATATTCAGACTAACAGCGAAAAATTTTATGTGCGAGATACAATAAAAATAAAAAAAAATGTATTTGGCCATGTTGGAATTCTTGAATCTGGCACCTTAAAACATAATGAACAAGTTGAAGCATTTATAGATGAACCTAGAAGAAATGATATTAAGCGAAATCATTCTGTCACCCATCTACTTCATAAAGCATTAAAAATTGTTTTAGGTAATCACGTTGAACAAAAAGGTTCTCTCGTAGATAACCTAAAAACACGCTTTGATTTTTCTCATTCAAAATCTATTTCGCACGAAGAAATTCATCAAATAGAATCTATTGTTAATAATGAAATTTTAACTAACCAAATGACACACACTCAAATGATGTCAATAGATAAGGCAAAGGAGTCAGGTGCTTTAATGCTTTTTGGAGAAAAATACGAATCAAAAGTTAGGGTATTAAATATTGGAAATAGTATTGAGCTGTGTGGAGGTACTCATGTAAAAAATACAGGTGATATTGGGCTCTTTAAAATTTACTCTGAGTCAGGCGTTGCTTCAGGTGTGAGGAGGATTGAAGGGGTTACTGGTCTTAATCTCATTGAATTGTTAAATGATCAAGAAGAAATATTAACTAGAATCTCCAAAGATCTAAATACCAAAACATCAGAAATACCATTGAAGGTATCCTCAATACTGACCCAACTTAAAGAGAATGAAAAAATACAAAGTCAACTAAAATCAGAATTAGCATTAAATCAAACTGATGAGATGCTTTCAAAAACATCAAAAATAGATAATTTTGATTATTTATGCCAAGTAATTGATAATCAAGGGCCTAATGAATTGAGAGATATGATTGATAAATTGAAGCTAAAACTTAAAACAGCAGTTATAATACTAGCCGCAGTGAAAGATTCTAATGTAACTTTTGCTGTTGGCGTTACGGATAACCTAACAGATAAAATTGACGCAGGATTCATTGCTAAAACACTTGGTGAAAAAGTTGGAGGCAAAGGTGGGGGTAGGAAAAATATGGCAATGGCAGGTGGAACAAACACAAAATTAGTCCAAGAAGCTTTCAAACTCGTTCAAACAAATCTTAGTAGTTAAAGAATCTATATAAATGAGTATTATCGTACAAAAATTTGGTGGTACATCGGTTGCTAATTCTGAAAGGATTAAAGCGGCGGCTAATATCGCAATTAAAACCTATAACCAAGGCTATCAAGTAGTCATTGTTGTTTCTGCTATGTCGGGCGAAACAAATAAATTAATTAATCTGTGTGAGGAAATGATGCCAAGTCCTGAGTTGAGGGAATATGACTCTATTGTTTCAACTGGTGAACAAGTAACGAGTGGTCTTATGGCTTTATCATTAATTAATTTAGGATTTAAAGCAAAAAGTTACTCTGGTCATCAGGTAAGAATCGAGACGGATAGTGCTCACAGTAAAGCAAGAATTTTAAATATTGAAGATACAAATCTAAAAAAAGATTTAAAAAATGGTTTTATTGCTGTTATTGCTGGGTTTCAAGGTGTAGACAAAGAAGGCAATATCACCACTTTGGGTCGTGGTGGTTCTGACACAACTGCTGTAGCACTTGCGGCAGCTCTAAAAGCTGATGAGTGCCAAATATATACAGATGTAGATGGTATTTATACAACTGATCCCAGAGTTGTTCCTGAAGCAAAAAAACTTAAATCAATAAACTTTGAAGAGATGCTAGAAATGGCTAGCTTGGGCTCAAAGGTATTACAAACGAGATCAGTTGAATTTGCAGGTAAATACAAAGTTAAGCTGAGAGTTTTATCAAGCTTTTCACCAAATAATGAAGGTACAGAAATTAATTTTGAGGAAAAAAAGAATATGGAAGATCCAATTATTTCAGGTATTGCTTTTAATAGAGATGAGGCTGAAGTAAATATTCTTGGCGTGCCAGATATGCCAGGTATCGCATATCAAATTTTGGGGCCTATTGCAGAAGCCAATATTGGTGTGGATGTAATCATTCAGAATCTAGGTCAGGATGGTCTTACAGACTTTACGTTTACTGTTCAGAAAAATGATTTAAATAGAACCTTAAAAATTTTAAATGAAAAAGTAAAAGATCATATCAAAGCACGAGAGATTAAGGGAGACGATAAAATTGCTAAACTCTCAATCATTGGAGTTGGGATGAAATCTCATGTGGGTGTAGCAAGTAAAATGTTTAGAACACTTGCTGAAGAAGGCGTAAATATTAGTACTATCTCGACAAGTGAAATTAAGATATCAGTTATCCTTGAAGAAAAATCATTGGATAAAGCTGTAAATGCACTTCATAAAGCTTTTGATTTAGATAAAATTTAAGAGTATCGTTACCAAAAAATAGGAGAGCTGGCTGAGTGGTCGAAAGCACTTCCCTGCTAAGGAAGCATACGGGGTAAACCTGTATCGAGGGTTCGAATCCCTCGCTCTCCGCCAATAAATACATTGCAAATAGAAGAAATAAATTATTACTCAGAAGAATACCTAAAACTTTTGAATTTTAGATTTCTTAATCTTAGAAAACCTCTTAATTTAGAATGGTCAAAAGAAGATTTATTGAATGAAAATCAACAAAACCATTTCGCCCTTAAAAACCAAAGTAATATAATTGGCTCGTTTTGTCTAAAAAAGATTGATTGCTCAACAATTAGGCTGCGACAAATGGCTATAGAAAAAAAATATCAAAAACAGGGATATGGCTCAAGTATTCTAAAATTTACAGAAAAATTTGCGATTAAGAATAATTACAAAAAAATTATCATTATTGCAAGGCTTAGTGCTATGGATTTTTATAAAAAAAATTTTTTTAAAACTTCGGGTAATATATTTACTGACGTTACAGTAAGCTCAATAAATATGTATAAAAAAATCTAATTTATATGGTAATTAAAAATGAGTAAGAAAACAGCTGAAGATTATTTTAATGATGGCATTAATTTTAAAAAAAATAGAAAGTTTACTGAAGCCATAAAAGCATTTAATAAAGTACTCATTACAAATCCAGATGTTTATCAGGTTTTTTTTAACTTAGGCAACATCTATTATGATCAGAGAAATTTTGACTTAGCCATCGAAAATTTTCAAAAAGCATCAGAGATTAATCCGAATGATTTTGAAATATTTAATAATATGGGAAATTCTTATTTAAAAAAAAGGGATTTTACAAAATCATTGGAAAATTTTAAGGTCGCCTTCTCTTTATCGCCAAAAAATACTATCATTTCTAATAGCGTTGGATTTCTTCATTATAAAATGGGAAACTTATCTGCTTCCAAAGAAGCATTTGAATACTCATTAAGTATTGACAATAATAACGGTATTGCTAAAGATAAAATCAGTGAAATCTTATGTCTTAACGGAGACTTTCATAAGGGATTGAAAATGTATTATGAGGTTAACGGAAAAATAACCTTCACAGACAAAGTTGAAATAAAATGACAATAAAAAAAATTAATTTAACTGGAGCAAAAGAGCCAAACTTTATAGGATCATGGGATATAGATCAGTCTATATGCAATAGTTTAATTGACTACTTTAATTCTAATCATCAAATTCATCATGATGGCCAAACTGCTGGAGGTGTTGATAAGAAAGAGAAAGACTCTATTGACTTAACTATTTTCCCGAAAGATCTCGCTAAAAATGATACGCCTTGTATCAATATATATCTTGAAAATCTCTTAGAATGTTACAAGTCCTATCAACAAAGTTGGCCTTTTTTAAGTGATCATTTTAAGACACTTGATGTAGGACCATTTAATATCCAAAAGTATAATGAGGGTGGGCATTTTGCAAAAATTCATTCAGAACGAACCTCACTACAACATCTTCACAGGCTTTTTGCATTTATGACTTATTTAAATGATGACTTTGAAGGGGGTAAGACAACTTTTAATCATTACGATTTAGACGTTAAACCGGTCACTGGAAGAACAATGATTTGGCCGTCAGAATGGACACATGCCCATCAAGGTCAAATTATTACTAAAGGCTCAAAATATATTATTACAGGTTGGCTTAATATCCCCTTATAAAATTTATGCGTATTATTTCTTTTATTTTTTTTATCATTTACTCAAACTTAATTATGGCAACTGACGAGCCCGAATTTAAAACAATCTTAAAAGATGATAAATTTGAAATTAGAGAATATGCCCCTAAAATTATTGCTCAAGTTGAAGTTTTCGGTGATTTTGATGATGCATCATCAAAAGGCTTTAAGATTCTAGCTGACTATATATTTGGAAATAATATCAGTAAAGATGGTAACTCAAGAATAGAAATGACCGCACCAGTTGAGATGGAACCATTATCTCAAAAAATGAATATGGCTAAGCCTGTATTAACTGAAGGTAACGACAATACCTGGATAGTATCTTTTATTATGCCGAATGAATTCACCTTGGAAACACTACCTGAACCAAACGATAAAAATATAAAAATTTCAAGCTTACCAAAAGAGAAATATGCAGTGATTGTCTTTTCGGGTCTTGTTAGAGAATCAAGTTACCAAGAGAAAGAAAATTTACTTAATCAGTTTATTAAAATAAAAAAACTTAAGACCTCAGGTGAAATAAAAATCGCTAGATATAACCCCCCATGGACATTACCTTTTTTTAGGCGTAATGAATTAATGATCAAAGTTAATTAGATATCTTGAAGAGAAATAATTGTGTTAGATTAGCTACTTTTGTTTAAACACATACGTAAATATTTTAAAGCACATCTCTATTCTTATGCAAAATTTTCCTGAAGTAAAAACAAACTTATTGAGTGGCCTTACTGTTGCTCTAGCAATGGTTCCAGAAGCAATTGCATTTGCACTGATTGCACAAGTTTCACCACTCACAGGATTATATGCAGCTATCTTAGTTTGTTTTATTACATCGGTTTTTGGTGGACGGCCTGGAATGGTTTCAGGTGCAACAGGCGCCTTAGCAGTTGTTATGGTTTCATTAGTAGTTCAGCATGGGCCAGAGTATCTTTTTCTTACAGTAATTTTAATGGGTTTATTACAGATTATATTTGCGTTATTTAAATTGGGTAAATTTATTCGTATGGTGCCCTACCCCGTTATGCTTGGTTTTGTAAACGGACTAGCGGTTGTAATTTTTCTTGCACAATTTAATCATTTTAAAATTCTTAATAGTGAAGGTTTTTCTGTATGGATGAGTGGAGCTCCCCTGTATGCCATGGCTGGCCTTATTTTTTTAACCGTTGCAATAATTTATCTTTTTCCAAAGCTCACTAAGACGATTCCATCAACTCTTGCTGCAATAATTTTTACTACAGGAATTGTTTATTTCTTTTCTATAGATACTAGAACAGTTGGTGACTTAGGTTCAATTGCAGGTGGAATTCCAGAATTTAATTTTCCGATGGTTCCTTTAACACTTGAAACTTTAATCATTACATTGCCATATGCCCTGCTTTTAGCAGCCATAGGTTTAATTGAAACTCTTCTGACGCTCAATTTAATTGATGATATGACAGATACGAGAGGAAGGCCGAATAAGGAATCTTTAGCACAAGGGTTTGCTAACATTGTGACTGGTTTTTTTGGTGGAATGGGTGGTTGTGCAATGATTGGTCAAAGTATGATTAATATTAATAACGGTGCAGTCAGGCGCTTATCTGGAATTGCCACTGCTATATTTTTAGCTTCCTTTGTTTTATTTCTTTCTCAGTGGATTGAGATGATTCCTCTTGCAGCGCTGATAGGGGTTATGTTCGTTGTCGCAGAAAAAACTTTTGAATGGGGAAGTTTAAGATTGTTTGGAAAAGTCCCCAAAAAAGACATTTTTGTTGGTCTTCTTGTTGGGGCTGTCACTATTATTGCAGATTTAGCTATTGCTGTAATTTTAGGTGTCATCGTCTCGGCTTTAGTTTTTGCTTGGGAGCATGCAAAAATTATTGAGGTGACTATACCTAAAAGTAAGAAGGGTTGGAAAACATACGAATTGAAAGGCACACTCTTTTTTGCATCAGTTAAAAATTTTAATGATCTGTTTAAAATAAAAGATGATCCAAAAGAAGTGATTATAGATTTTAAAGAGTCAAAAGTAGCAGACCACAGTGCAATCATGGCTATTGATGCCTTGGCAAACAAATATAAATCTATGGGGAAAAAACTACATCTTGTTCACCTAAGCCCAGACTGTTTGGAAGTTCTTGATAGTGCAAAAAGTATGGTAGAGCTTAACCTACTTGAGGACCCTAAATACCATATTGCTGATGACAAACTAAGTTAACTTATTAAATAGTTACTTAAATTGCATTTGCCTTTGCGTGGCGTCTCGAGTCTGCAACGAAAAGAGAGGTTTCAGATTTCTTAAAACCTTGCATACAACCTAATACCCATGAGTAAGCATCTAATATTTTTGGTTTATACCCCATTTTAACTAAAACCCTGATGACGCTATCTGAAGTTCTATCTTCAATAGATATATCTTCTCTATCATCAATAAAAAATCTTGGAGCATCTATTGCCTTATCTAGAGGCATTTTAAAAACCAAGATATTAAGCAATACTTGAAGCTCAGTTTGGATTATGGTGAAACCGCCAGGAGTTCCAAAGGCATACTCGAGTTTATTATTTTTAAATATTTGTACTAATGACATTGGGTTCGGTGCTCTCTTTGTTGATGTATCTTTTATTTTCTTTGACACTTTTGGGAGTTCGTCAAAACAGTAAGCACCTAGGCCATTCAAAGGTAAGCCGAAATCATCAACCCATATGCCAGAACCATAAAGGCCACCAAGAGTTTGTGTCATGATTGCAGTATTCTCAGATGAATCATGAGTTAATATGGTTGTTGTATGACCTGAATTAATCGATTGATTTATCTTAAAATTATTAGCATTTGAAAAAACTTTTTTCAGGGTCTTTACCAACAGATCAATGTACACCGCACTATTATGTGTCATATCACAGACTTTTGATTCTTCAATCAACTTTGCAGCTTGTAAAATCATAAAACCATTGCTATTCCGAGGGGGGGCATTCACTTGATGTGCGAAAACTTCAGTAGATAATGGTGTCTGCCATGAAATTTGATCTTTTTTTATATCTTCTAAACTTAAACTGCTACCAACATTTTTTAAAGTAAGGCTTATAGCTTTTGATAAAGGACTATTTAATAGCACCTCTTCTTGATACTGCGCTATTAAGCGTAAAGCGACAGCTGTTTTTTTTTGGGTAAATATATCTCCTGTTTTAAAACTTTTCTTGTAGTAGGTATCGAACAATTTCTTAGAATCACTATTTTTTGCAAAATTTATAAAAAAATTATTTGCTTCTGTTAACTCAAAACCATTTTCTGCATATTCAATGGCTGGCTCACATAATTGATCGAAGGGAATGACACCAAAACGTTTATTTATCTCTAACCAAGCATTCACATTTGAAGGACTTAGGATACTTAAAGCGTCAGATCGTGTGTCATCCCAATTGTCTTGATTAAAATTATTAGGAATAAGGCCCGAAAAGTTGCACACTATATTTCCATTTTCTGGTGAATTCAGCATTGCAACGCCACAACCAAGTGCTCCACTCATCATTGGTTCAACAACGGTAAGGGTAATTGCTGAAGCTACTAAAGCATCGTATGCGTTACCACCTTTTTTTAAGCAATCAATTCCAGCTTGTGTCGCAAGTGGATGTGCAGAAATTACACCCTGTTTACCCTTTGCCACTGATTGAATCTTATTTTCTAACTTTTGAAAATTATTAGACATGCCCTCCTCCTAATTGGAAGTTTAGCTTATATGCTTATATAGGCTAAAATAAAACTATGAAGTTTGCCAATCATTATCTTTTAGCATCAATTTTTTTAGTATTTTTTTTAGGACCCATTGGTTTCGATTATGGGTTGCTTTCAATAATGAATCTTGAAATACTTTTTCTAACTATACTCACATTCAGTATTTTCCTTCATGAACATAACTCAAAATTATTCAAGCTAACTGTAATTTCGTTACTAATTATTTTGATAAATATTTTATTTTTTGATTTTAACCAGAGCGTACTTCAATATTTTTTAAAACTCTTTATTATTAGCGTCACAATAATTGAATTATTTAAAGAGATAATTAGGACAAAAAAAATAGATTTCCACATAATTAGTTCGGCCATATCTATTTACATTTTGATTGGAATCTTTTGGTATTTACTCTTTATGTTTCTATTAACGATTGATCCTGACTCATTTTATTTTAGAAATTTAAAAGAAGAGCATTTGTCAATCGATATGATTTATTTTAGCTTTACGACATTAACTACATTAGGGTATGGAGATATTACTCCCGTTTCTTATACTGCAAAAATGTGGTCAATCACTGAGGCAATGATAGGCGTTATGTTTCTCGCAGTAATGATAAGTAGAGTAGTCTCCCTTTTTGGGTCAAAGAAAAAAAATTAATTATTACCTTTTATAAAAAAATACAGACCTATGATCATCAAAAATATTTGCTCACTCATAAATAGTTTCGGTGTAATAAACCAATCACTATGAGCTAATGTAAATGCAACCGTCATGACAATGATAATTACCCCAGCAGCAAAACGAGTCACTAAATTACCCACATGTCCTTTTAAAAAACCACCGAGAATTAACAAAAAACCTGCTCCTATTTCGGAAATAGCAACAAAAGAGGCAAGCTCAGCTGAAAAACCAAAAAAATCAATCAGCTTTTGTGGGGGTAGGGGAAATTTGCTAAGTCCATGAAATATAAAGGAGGCACCTAATCCTAGTCGAAGAAGCCATGGTGCAAGGTGATAAAAGTTACTCATAATTGCATTTAAAACATTATCGATTGATTTCATTTTTTTTATCCCTTACTAAAATTTTATATAATCTCTTTTTCCCAGATTAACGCCATTTGCCCTTAAGATATCATAGGCGGTCGTAACATGAAAAAAGAAGTGGGGAATCATCCACTTTGTTAGGTAATCTTTACCTGATTTAAATTTAAATTCATTACTTCTTATTGAAAATTGAATCTCCATATTTTCTGAGCCTTCCATTTTTTTAGGATTAATTTTTTTTAAGAAAGTAATGGTTTTGCTTATTCTTTTTTGAAGGTCACTGAACGTTTTTTCATTATCTTTGTAAGCTGGAGCCTTTACATCCGCTAACCTTCCAATACCCAGTCTGATCATGTCTGTTCCAATTTGAATTTGACTAGTTAAAGGTCTCATATCCGCAATCAGTCGGGCATTAATAAAAATATCTTTATCTATTTTTCTTTTTTCAGCAAACCGCTCACCTTTTTTTAATATTGATGATAAATTTTCAAGCATGCTAATAAACATTGGAACAGATATTTCATACATAGATACTGACATTTTTTTCTCCTAACTTAAAATTAATAAAAACTAATTTTTAAATAACTAACTATATACAATAAATTGTTTTAAGGGATAATTAACCTAATCACAAGTTAGCATTTAAATATGATCAAAAAAAACCTAAGTATAGAAGTAACTTATCTTGCCGGAGGTTGTTATTGGGGTTTAGAAAGTCTTATAGGTCAAATATCTGGAATAGAGGAAACACAGGTAGGATTTTCTGGAGGCTTTATAAATGATGTTACTTATAATAATGTTTCTGCAGGTAACACTGGTCATGCTGAAACCATCATGATTAAGTTTGATCCGAATCACCTTTCTTTTGAAAACCTCCTCATTGAATTTTTCAAGCTTCATGACCCAACAACACCTAACCAACAAGGTAATGATATTGGATCACAATATCGTTCTTCAATTTTTTATACCTCACCTAATCAAAAGGAAATTGCTGAGGATGTAATCCAAAGAGTTGAAATATCCAAACATTGGGAACAAAAAGTTATAACAGAAATAATAGCTTTTGATAAATTTTATCCTGCTGAGGAAGCTCATCAAAAGTATCTAATAAAAAATCCTAGTGGCTACTCATGTCACTTCAAAAGAAACTTCAATTTTTAAGGAAAATAATTTATTATTATGTTTTTCAAATCAAACACTTCAAGTGCATAAAAAACTAATTTTTCAAATACTGCCATTAATTTTAACTGTCCTTTTAGGGGGTTGTTCAATTTTTGATGAATTCATACAAATTGGCCCAGATAGTGTTCAAGATTCTCGTGGAGAATTTAACCAAGTTATTTCCGATACTAATGACGCACAATCATTACTCAACTTAGTTAAGAGAAGATATGGTGATTCAATATCCGTTTTAGAGGTAAGTAGCGTGTCAACATCAATTGAGTGGCAACGAGGTGGTAGCTTAGCTTTATCAATTTTCGATGGCGGGCCTGATGCAAACAACGCAGGTTTTGGAGGCTCAGCAAGATACACAGAAAGACCAACCATTACTTATCTACCCTTAAAAGGTGGGGATTTTATTAAAAAAGTGCTAAGCCCTGTAGATGTCGATATGTTAATGCTTTTATCTAGATCAGGTTGGAGAATGGATCGTATATTAAACTTAACTGTTAATAATATAAATGGTATTGATAATGCCCACACAGCTTCAGGTCCAACACCAGCTGTTGCCCCTGAATTTAAAAAGTTTGATCAATTTTTAGCGGATATGGTAGCCATAGAAAGGGCTAACTTGCAGTTTGGATATATTATGAACGAGAACAAAGATAAGCAACTAGCCCTATACTTTAAAAAAGATTCTTTGCAAAACCCTAATATTCAGAATTTGATTAAGCTAATGAATCTTGACGGTAAATCGAACATTTATCCTATCTATGCAGAATTAGAAACTGAAGAGGATCGCTCTGAAATCCAGATTGACTTTAGGTCTCTTGCCGGAATTCAATTTTTCCTAAGTCATGGCGTTATTGTTCCCGAAGAGCATTTAGAAGAAGGATTGGTTCAAATAACCAAAAATGCTGATGGCACTGAGTTTAATTGGTCTGAAATTACAGGTGAATTAATAACAATATATTCGTCAAAAGTTGAACCTGTGCAGGATTCGGCAAAGGTATTCTATCGAAGCTACTGGTTCTATATCAAAGATTCTGACATCACATCTAAATATACTTTTATGCTCTTAAATCAGATTGAATCACTGCAATCAGGTGAGATTAAAGAATCAGGTCCCACATTAACGCTTCCCGTTAATTAACTTCGTATTATTTTATTTGAGATATAATGTTACCGCGTGCGCCCGTAGCTCAGTTGGATAGAGTACTTGGCTACGAACCAAGGGGTCAGGAGTTCGAATCTTCTCGGGCGCGCCAATCATTAAATATTTGTATCGCTAAATGCGCCCGTAGCTCAGTTGGATAGAGTACTTGGCTTCGAACCAAGGGGTCAGGAGTTCGAATCTTCTCGGGCGCGCCAATTAATTAAGAGTTTTTTGAAATGTAATCGGCTCTTTCAGGATTTATTTCTTCAATTAAACCTAAAATTCTTTTTGATTCTTTTGGGTCTATTTGGATTACTGATATATCGTATAGCTCAACTAAGGATTCCAAATGACGGTTATTAAGTTTGTAAGCCTGATTTAAAAATAGCTTTGCAAAATCTAAATTACCTAACTTTTCTTGAGCATACCCAAGGTAATACCAAGCATCAGCGCTGTCTTCATCAGCTTGCGTCCATTTTTTTGCAATACTTAACATTTTTTGCCATTTCTTCTTTTCCATCGGCATTATAATTTGCATAAAGAATGGTTTTTCTTCATCAGGTAAACTCCAAAATGGCCTGCCTGAGCTAACTAAATCTATTTGCGGCTCTTCCAATAAAAGTTTTTCGATCCATTCGGCTGGAATACAATAAAAATTCCCAAACCTCCTCCCAGGACTTTTGAAGGTTGTAATCCCTATTAGATTGAAATCCAAATCAAATAAACCACCCCCACTTGACCCAAGTGTAAATGAAGCAGATGTTCGAATGATATTTCCACCTTTAAAAGGATAAAGTGCCTTTATATGACCATAGGATGGTAATGGAACCGGATTGTCATTAGGAAAGGTTAAAGCAAATACTTTGTCTTCATAATTGAGATTATCAGATTTTCCGAGTTTTACCGGAGGCAAAGGTAAGTCATCAAATTTTAAAATACATAAATCATTTTCCCAATCTGCGTAGATTGCAATGGGAACGTATGTTTTAAAATACTTTACTGCATTAACACCTCTCGAGTCTGCTAGGACGTGGCAATTAGTTGCTACATGGTTTTTTTTGACCACAATACCAGAGCCCGTTCCTGTAACACCATTTTTAAAAGTTACCCAAATGTGAGTCATTGACTCACTTAATCCGAACAATTCAGACTGGGGTGGGAAAGCAAATAAATGTGATGGGAATAAGAAAAGAAAGGTAAGAATTAATTTTTTAGCAATATACATTTGAATTTGATGTCATAAGGCTTACATAATTCAATATATATTTAAGTTATATTAAATGCATATTGAATAGTCAACCTGAAATTATTTTTTACCTGCAAATAAATTGGTAGGGAGTACGCGGATCGAACGCGTGACCATCGGATTAAAAGTCCGGTGCTCTACCAGCTGAGCTAACTCCCCAAAACGAAGACATGAATTATCCAACATTAACAATGTTGGGTCAATAAAATTAACTAGATAATTAATTAACTACTTTAGGGACAAAACCTTAAAAAAAAAATTCAGTATTGATAATAAAGGGGCTTATTAATTCATGCCTGGAATTTTACCTGCAAAGCCTCTCATCATTTTACCGATTCCACCTTTTGAAAACATTTTCATCATTTTTTGCATTTCTTCAAATTGCTTAAGAAGGCGATTAACATCTTGGACTTTAACGCCAGATCCATTTGCAATCCTTATCTTTCTTTTTGCTTTGATGATTTCAGGCTTTGTTTTCTCTAATTTCGTCATGGAATTAATAATTGCTTCAATTTGCATCATCGACTTATCGCCTTGTTCTGGATCTATTTTAGATGCATTGCCTACTAATTGAGATGGGAGCTTATCCATCATTGCCCCAACGCCTCCCATTTTTTTCATCTGTCCAATTTGATTTTTAAAATCATCTAAATCGAAATTTTTGCCAGACTTAAGTTTATCCGCTATTTTTTCAGTTTCTTTAATATCTACATTTTTTTGGGCCTCTTCAACAAGACCTACAATATCCCCCATCCCAAGAATTCGAGAAGATATGCGCTCTGGGTAAAAAACCTCCAGACCTGACACTTTTTCACTCACACCAATATATTTAATTGGCTTTCCAGTTACATGCCTAACCGATAAAGCTGCTCCACCTCTTGAATCTCCATCTAATTTTGTCAACACGATACCTGTTAGAGGTAATGTATCTCCAAAAGCTTTCGCTGTATTAACGGCATCTTGTCCCTGCATTGCATCGACAACAAAAAGTGTTTCAATTGGATTTAGTATTTTGTGAAGCCCTTTAATTTCCTTCATCATTAATTCATCAATACCTAGTCTTCCAGCAGTATCAAAAATAATGACGTCGAAATAATGCTTTTTTGCATAACTTAAAACAGAGGAAGCAATATTTTTTGGCTTATCCTTTACTGAAGAATCAAAACATTCTATTTCTAATGAATCTGCTAAAGTTTTAAGTTGCTCTATCGCAGCAGGCCTATAAACGTCTGCACTGACTAACAAGACTTTTTTCTTTTCCTCTTTTAGAATTTTGGCTAACTTAGCCGCTGTGGTTGTTTTACCTGATCCTTGGAGTCCTGCCATCAAAATAATTGCAGGTGGTTTTGTAGCAATATTTAACTCAGCATTATCACTCCCCATCAAACTTGTCAGTTCATCTTGCACTATCTTAATAATTGCTTGCCCAGGAGAAACACTTTTTAAAACTTCAGCCCCCAACGCCTTTTCTTTTACTTTATCTATAAAATATTTAACGACAGGTATTGCGACATCTGCTTCGATCAGAGCTATTCGAACTTCCCTCATTGCATCACTGATATTTTCTTCTGTAAAGCGTGCTTGTCCCCGTATTGTTTTTACTACCGATTGAAGTTTGTCTGTTAAATTTTCAAGCATAAAGTTTATTAATTTGTAAATTGATGAATAGTTGTTATTTCCATTATAATTGTCTTTATTGATTAATTAAAATATAAACATGAATGAAACCCTTTATTTAGTTACATTGATTTTATATTTGATTCCATGCCTTTCTTCACTTTCAAATATAAAAATCATAAAAAATTATAGCTTTCTGGTTGCTATCGGCTTAATCACGCATGCTTTGTTGATATACAATTACGTCTTTAATCAAGGAGTAGATTTAAGTTTTGCCAACTCAACATTACTACTAAGCTGGATAATTGTTTTAATATATCTTTTATTGAACAACAAATCTAAATACCAAGGATTAGAAATATTTACATTAATTCCTGCATTAATAATTGTTCTAGTATTTCCATTGATTCAGCCTGATCATCAGTCCATCCAGTATTATTCAATTTCTGCAAGTATTCATATTATTGTTGCTATGCTTGGTTATGGGTTGCTTGCTTTTGGCTCTATTTTTTCTTTATTTTTACTTTTATTTGAAAAGGGCTTACATGCCGAAACTAAAAATTCATCAATAATTTCAACCAGTGAGCCATTGCTTGATGTTGAGAGTAAATTGTTTCAAATTTATTGGGTAGGATTTACTTTCTTAACATTTACTTTATTTTCAAGCTTATTTTTTTCAAATTATCTATTTGGGCAATCACTTGATTGGAATCATAAAACAATTTTCACTATTCTTGCTTGGCTTTCCTATGCATTAGTTTTATTTGGGAGAGTTCAATTCGGATGGCGAGGGAAAAAATCAATAATCATCTCCTTACTTGCTTTTGCTTTTTTGATTCTTGCTTATCTTGGGACAAAGTTTGTCGTAGAAATAGTTTTAATTTAAAAATTATTTTAAGTTAAGTATAGGCCAGTTTTTTTCTTGTGCTTTTTCTAAGAGTATTTTATCCCCATTGACTACAACTGGGTTAGTTACAACTTCGAGAAGAGCTAAATCATTATGAGAATCACTATAAAAAAAAGTTTTTTCAAAATCTGTTAATTTAAAATCTCGTGCATCCAACCAATCAAATAATCGCGTCACCTTGCCTTCCTTAAAGGAAGGGATCCCTTTAACTTTGCCTGTAAATTCACCTAAATGCTCCTCAGGATCTGTACCGATAAGATTTTCAATCCCAAAAAGTTCTCCAATTGGCTTGGTAATGAAGCTATTAGTTGCTGTAATGATTAACAAGCTATCTCCAGCCTCTTTATGTTGGCTCACTAAATCTACTGCCTTTTTTAAGACCATAGGCTTAATGATTTCGTCAATATAGTCGGACCGGACATCATTTAAAAATTTTCTTGTGTTGTTTTTTAAAAATTGGAATTGGAATTCAGCGAAAGCAAAAATGTCTAACTTACCATGTTGATATTCTTCAAAGAACTTTTGATTCTTTACTTTATATTCTTCTTCATCAAGGTAACCTTTTTTTACAAGGTATATCCCCCAGTTATAATCAGAATCCCCATCTAGAAGGGTATTATCAAGATCGAATATTGCTAAATTCATAAAAGTTTTTTCGTCTTAGACTTGAGGGTGAGCTCGTTCTGCTTTGGAAGCAAGTTTGTTTAGTGCATTGAGATAGGCCATCGATGAGGCAATGACAATATCAGTATCCGAACCTAAACCATTCACCACCCTTCCTCCTTTAGCAAGTCTTACAGTAACTTGCCCTTTTGAGTCTGTGCCTGAAGTAATGTTATTTACCGAGTACAATAAGAGTTCTGTATTAGATTTTGCAATTAATTCAATAGCTTTGAAGGTTGCATCCACTGGACCACCACCTTCTGCCTTTGCATTTTTTAACTCTCCTTCTACCGTAATTTCAATTTCTGCGAAAGGTTTTTTTTGTGTGTCAGTAATAGATTTTAATGAAATAAGTTTAAATCGATCAACAGCACCAGATACAAACTCTTCAGTTACTAGTGAATGAATATCCTCATCATAAATTTCAGATTTTTTATCAGCGAGCGCCTTAAATCTGTCAAACGTAGAATTTAAAAGTTCATCAGAATCTAATTCAATACCTAGCTCTACCAATCTATTTTTAAATGCATTCCGCCCAGATAGCTTACCTAACGAAATCTTGTTAGCCCCCCAACCTACATCTTGTGCCCTCATAATTTCATAAGTTTCTCGATGTTTTAAAACACCATCTTGATGTATACCTGATTCATGGGCAAATGCATTCGCACCCACAATCGCCTTATTAGGTTGCACAGGATATCCTGTGATGCTTGAAACTAACTTAGAGGTTGTCACAATCTGTTCAGTATTAATTTTAGTTTCGAGATTAAAAATATCTTTTCTCGTTTTAACAGCCATTACAATTTCCTCAAGACTCGCATTTCCCGCTCTCTCTCCCAGTCCATTAATGGTACATTCCACTTGTCTTGCACCATTTTGTACGGCAGCTAATGAATTTGCGACCGCCATCCCTAAATCATTATGACAATGAGTCGACCATATGACACTGTGTGAATTTGGTACTTTTGAAATTAATTCATTCATAAGATTCCCCCAGCTCTTAGGTATTGAATACCCTACTGTGTCTGGCACATTGATTGTTTTAGCGCCTGCCTTAATAACAGCATCGAAAATTTCAATCAAAAAATTCACATCTGATCTCACCGCATCTTCAGCTGAAAATTCAACGTCATCTGTATATTCTAACGCCAATTTTACAGCTTCAACACCCCTCTTTAAAACTTGATCAGGGCTCATTCTTAATTTATTTTCCATATGAATCTTACTTGTTGCTATAAAAGTATGGATTCTTTTATGCTTAGCTGGCTGAATAGCTTGTCCTGCTTTTTTTATGTCACTTTCAAGCGCTCTTGCTAATGAACAAACAGTTGATTTATCAATAATTTTTGAGATAGCATTAATAGAACTGAAATCTCCAGGACTGGCTGCTGCAAATCCAGCTTCTATGACATTCACACCTAATTTTTCTAACTGCTTTGCAATCCTCAACTTTTCTTCCTGAGTCATCGAGGCTCCAGGGCTTTGTTCACCGTCACGAAGCGTTGTATCAAAAATGATTAATTCATTCATATTTTTATTTAAAAGTTAATATAATTTGAAAGTTTCTTAGACTGCAAATAGCTATAAGGTCCAGATAACGCATATAAAAGAGCAATTAAAAAAACTATTTCAGCTGGATTATGCGATATCACACCAAAAATGATCACAATAATCAAAATGGCAATAAATGGCTGACTTTTTCTAAAATTTAGATTTTTACCGCTGTAATATTTTAAATCAGACGCCATAGCTAATGCAGAAAAAAAAGTTAAAACGGCAGCAAACCATTGCATCTGGAAAAAACCTAAAAAGATATCATCCCCATTAATCCCATTATCAAAGGATAACCAAATGAAACTAGCAAGCAATGTCGCTGCTGCTGGAGATGGTAAGCCAGAAAAATATTTCTTATTTTCAATATCTAACTTTACATTAAAGCGAGCTAACCTGAATGCTGCACAGGCACAATATATAAAGGCGATAATCCAACCAAACTTTCCTAAAGGATTCAATGCCCATACATATATCACCAATGCTGGCGCAGCCCCAAAAGACACCATATCTGACAGACTATCGTATTCAGCACCAAAATCACTTTCAGTATTGGTCAACCTTGCAACTCTTCCATCAAGCCCGTCCAAAATAAGCGCAATAAAAATTGCAATGGCCGAATGATCAAATGCTCCATTCATTGCCTGCACTATGGCATAAAACCCTGCGAACAAAGATGCTGTGGTAAAAATATTTGGAAGGAGATAAAAGCCTTTTTTCCCCAAAATATCTTTTTTATTATTTTTTATTGTTATTTTCATTTATTTCTTGATTTTATCCTACAATCAAGGATTAATCATCGTTTAAGGCCTATTAATATTTTATAATATTAGATTCTATTTTTAGTTATCCAAATGGCTTATGAAATTTGAATTACAAAATCAAGATGGCCATGCTCGGGCAGGGCTTTTAAAAACTCGGCATGGTGAAATCTCCACCCCAGTTTTTATGCCCGTTGGGACTTATGGCGCTGTTAAGTCTATTGCCCCAAAAGAGTTGGAGGAAGCACATTTTGAAATTATTTTGGGAAATACCTTTCATCTTTGGTTGCGTCCAGGTCTTGATATAATAAAGAAGCATAAAGGGCTTCATGAATTTATCAATTGGAAGAGACCAATATTAACTGATTCCGGAGGGTTTCAGGTATGGAGTCTTGGGAAAATGAGAAAAATTACGGAGGCTGGAGTCACCTTTAGATCACCCATCAATGGGGATGAGAAATTTATGGGCCCAGAAGAGTCTATGAAAATCCAAAAGGTACTCAATTCAGATATTGCGATGATTTTTGATGAATGCACGCCTTACCCAGCTACTCATGAGGAAGCAAAAAAATCAATGCAACTTAGCAATAATTGGGCTTACAGAAGTAAAGATACGTTTGAGGGTAGTAAAAATGCATTATTTGGAATTATTCAAGGCGGTATGTTTGAAGATCTTAGAGGAGAGTCTTTAAAAGAGCTGACTTCAATTGGTTTTGATGGTTATGCTATCGGAGGGCTGTCGGTGGGGGAACCCAAAGACGAAATGGCCAAAATAACTAGCTTCATTGGGCCTAAAATGCCCCAAGAAAAGCCCCGTTATCTAATGGGGGTTGGAACACCTGAAGATATATTAAATGCTATAGAAAATGGTATAGACATGTTTGACTGTGTAATGCCTACTAGAAACGCGAGAAATGGCATGCTTTTTACGAGTCATGGCGATGTAAAACTAAAGAATTCCAAGTATAAAGATGACCTCAGCCCTATTGATTCTAATTGCAAATGTTATACCTGCCAAAATTTTACAAAATCCTATCTACATCATCTTTATAAAATAGGCGAAATGCTTGTGTCACGACTTAATACGATTCATAACTTACATTTTTATAAAAATATAATGAATGAAGCACGCCAAGCCATCGAAAATCAAAAATTTAATTCATTTAAAACCGCATTTATAAAAAAGAGGAAGGTTAGTGAATAGAGCCCTTTCTTATGATAAAATCATGTTTTTTTAAGGAAATTACAACGTGAACGAAGCACTGTCAGGATTTTTACCATTCATTATTATTTTTGTTTTGTTTTACTTTATGCTAATTAGACCTCAAATGGCTCAAGCAAAAAAAGTCAAAGCGATGTTGGCTGCATTAAAAGTTGGAGACGAAGTCTCAACAAGTGGTGGCATCTTAGGAAAAATAACTAAATTAAATGATCAATTTGCAATTTTAGAAGTGAATGCCAATTCACAAATTAAAATTCAAAAACAAACAGTTCAAGCCGTCCTCCCTAAGGGAACAATTAAATCAATATAAATTGTTTAAGTTTATTTAAATGAATCATTATTCTAGTTGGAAATATATATTAATCCTTTTAACTATAGGGTTAAGTTTGTTGTATGTCACACCAAATTTTTATGGAGAATCTTTTGCTGTCCAAGTTATGCCAGTGAAAGCAGGTGAGACAGTTGATCGATCTACACTTAAATTAGTTGAAGCATCTCTTGAAAAAGCAAATATCCAAAATACTGGAATTACTTTTGAAGATACTGATATAAAAATTAAGTTTAAAGAGGCAACTGATCAATTAAATGCAAAGCAAGTTATTGAAAAAAGTTTAGGTAGTAAGTTTGTTGTAGCGCTAAATCTTATATCAAACTCCCCTGATTGGTTATCCAATCTTGGTGCTTTACCAATGTATTTAGGCCTCGATCTCAGAGGCGGGGTTCATTTTCTAATGCAGCTTGATTTGTCAAAACTGTCAGAAAAAAAGAATGACGGTTTTTTAGCAAATGTTAGAAAAGAATTACAAAAAGAAAATATTAAATACTATGATTCAAAAGTCGTTAATAATTATGTCCAATTAAAGTTTAAATCTGAAGATGCGCTTAATGAAGCAAAAAATATTATAAGAGCTCAAGGTTCGGGTCGTTCAATTTTTGGAGGCAACGCTCCTGCGAAAGAGACAGAAGCATTTAATTTTTCAGAAATTAAAAATAATAATGAATTCATCTTAAAAATTAAAAATAATCAATATACCGATGAAGAGAATGTCAATTTTGCCCTTAAGCAAAACCTTGAAACCCTTCATAATAGAGTCAATGAGTTGGGTGTTGCTGAACCAATTATCCAACAACAAGGTAAAGATCGAATTGTTGTTCAACTTCCGGGTGTTCAAGATACCGCAAAAGCTAAGGAAATTATTGGTAGGACCGCAATTTTAGAGATGAGAATGGTCGATGAAGACAGATCAGATCCAGCCACCATAGAGAAGGCGGAGAATGGACAACTACCACCCGGCACTGAACTCTATTATGATCGTTCTGGGAATCCTCTCTTAGTAAAAAAAGAAGTAATTTTAACGGGGGAAAGGTTAGAGGATGCATCACCTGGAGTGGATCAAATGACAGGACAATCTGTTGTATACCTTGATTTAGATTCCATAGGTACTAATATTTTTAAAGAAGTTACCCGAAAAAATATAGGTAAAAGAATTGCTTTGTTACTTATTGAAAAAAATTATACTGAAGTAATTACAGCACCAAAAATTAAGAGTGAGATTGGTGGAGGTAATGTAATGATTACTGGTATGGAAAATGCTCAAGAATCTACTGATATTTCATTGCTTTTACGGGCAGGTTCACTTTCTGTCCCAATGGAGATAGTGGAAGAAAGAACGGTCGGACCAAGTATGGGAAAAGAAAATATTGCTCGCGGTGTTAACTCAACGATGTGGGGCTTTGCAGCTATCGTTGTTTTAATGGTTTCCTACTACATGTTTTTTGGGGTTGTTTCAGTCATTGGTTTATCTGTAAATTTATTGTTTTTAACAGCATTATTATCTGCACTACAAGCAACATTAACACTACCCGGGCTTGCTGCGATTGCTATCACAATTGGTATGGCCATTGATGCTAACGTACTAATTAACGAGCGTATTAGGGATGAAATTAGAAATGGTATGCCTCCTCAAAAAAGTATAAGTCAGGGCTACGAGAAAGCATGGGGGACAATACTTGATTCAAATATTACAACTATGATTGCGGGTCTTGCTTTATTTATGTTTGGTTCTGGGCCAATTAAAGGGTTTGCTGTAGTTCTTGTACTTGGTATTTTAACCTCTGTATTTAGTGCTATCTTTGTCTCCAGAGGAATCGTAAATTATATTTATGGCAACAAAAGAACAATTAAAAAAATCTCTATCGGAGAGATTTTTAAAGTCGAAAATAATTAAATTATGGAAATTTTTAGAGTAAAAACAGATATTCCTTTTATGAAGTTTAGAAAAATCTCCGCAATTATTTCTACCTCAATATTTATTGCTTCAATTTTATTTCTAGTATTTCGCGGATTAAATTTAGGTGTCGATTTTACTGGAGGTACTTTAATGGAGGTGAGCTATCCTCAAGCAGCAAACCTCGAAGAAATTCGCTCCACACTCAAGCAAATTGATTTACCAGAGGCACAAGTTCAAAACTTCGGAACAAATAGTGATGTTTTAATTAGACTTCCAGTGGTAGAAAATTTATCACTTGCAGACCTTTCAGAAAAAATTGCTTTAACATTGAAACAATCTGACCCAGCATTAAAAATTGAGAGGGTCGAGTCGGTCGGTTCTCAAGTAGGTGATGAACTCTATGAGGATGGTGCCTTGGCGATACTATTTGTTGCTATAGGAATTATGCTCTATCTGTGGCTTCGTTTTGAGTGGAGATTTGCTGTTGCTGCAATCGTCGCCAACATGCATGATGTTGTAATAATACTAGGTTTTTTTGCATTTTTTCAATGGGAATTCAACCTAACTGTTCTTGCAGCTGTACTGGCAGTTTTAGGGTACTCGGTGAATGAGTCTGTTGTTGTGTTTGATCGAGTCAGGGAGAATTTTCGCGTCATGCGCAAGTCTTCAGTTACTGAAGTTGTTAATAATGCAATTACACGCACAATGTCACGGACCATAATGACACATCTATCTACCCAAACTGTTGTTATATGTATGTTAATTTTTGGAGGAGAAATTTTACATAATTTTTCAATTGCTTTAACAATAGGAATTTTATTTGGTATCTATTCTTCAATTATGGTGGGATGCCCTCTGGCAATTTGGCTAGGAACAAATCAATCTAATCTTGCTGTTGTAGATGTCAAAGCAGAAAAATAAACATACTTTAGAATGGATTTTAATTTAAATTTTCAACTCGGTCTTTTGGCTATTCTTTTGGTGCTATCTGCATTCTTTGCTATTTCTGAAACTAGCTTAATGTCTGTAAATAGATATCGACTTAAACATCTCAGTAAACAAGGCAATGTTGGGGCAAAGCTTGCCGTAAAACTTCTTAACGAAACGGATAAATTACTTAGTGTAATTTTACTCTGTAATAACTTTGCAAATGCAGCGGCGGCAGCCCTTGTAACACTAATTGTTGTTGAGTTCTTTGGTACTCAAGAAAGCATAATCTTAATTGGAACAATCATTACTACATTTATGATTGTCATTTTTAGTGAAATTTCTCCAAAGGTAATTGGAGCAGCCCATCCCGAGAAGTTAGCGCCTTATTGTAGCTTTATACTCTACCCTCTATTAAAAATATTTTATCCTATTGTTTTATTTTTAAATTTTTTTGTTCTTGGATTTTTGAAGCTCGTAAACATCAAAACAAACTTTAATCAAAAAGACTTGATTAATATGGATGAGTTAAAAAGTATCATTAGTGAATCTGGTACATTTATTCCCCAAAAAAATAAATCTATCTTCCTAAACTTAATTGATTTAAATAAAGTGACCATAGATGAGGTGATGATGCCCCATACAAACGTAGAATCTGTTTGTCTGAAACAATCTATAGATGAAATTCTTGAAAAAGTTATTAATTCTAATTATCGTCAGATGGTGGTCAAAGATAATGATGAAATTATCGGAGTAATTGACTCAAAAAAATTATTAAAACTAGTAGTTAAAGAACAAAGGGGAGGAATAACGCATAAATCTTTAGGTGAGTTAATAGAGCCTCCTTATTATATTCCATCTGGGACTACCATCTATAAACAAATTCAATATTTTCAAGATAACCAAGAAAAAAAAGGGTTTATTGTGAATGAGCATGGAGACTTCTTAGGATTAGTCTCTTTAGAAGATTTGCTTGAGGAAATTATTGGAGAATTTAATACAGATATACCCTCCAAACTCTCAAAAATTATAACGGAAGGTGATGGTTGGATTGTTGATGGTGCAATCTCTATTAGAGATCTTAATAAAAAATTGAACCTTAAGCTACCCTCTAGTGGTCTTATTACAATAAGTGGCCTTATAATTGAATTTCTAGAAAACATCCCGGAAACCAACACAAGCTTTAAAATGCATGAAACAAAATTTGAAATTATTAATATGCATGAGCAAACTATTAAAAAAATCAAAATTTATAAGTAGCTATTAAAATAATTGTATGAATATTAAACCAGATCAGCTTGAAGATACAATAATAAGAGAATCTCAAGTTAAGCCGAAACTTCCTAAGACTTATAAAGTCATATTATTAAATGATGATTACACCCCAATGGAATTTGTGGTAGATGTTATTCAAAAAGTATTTAAAAAGTCTAGTGACGAAGCAACAAAAATAATGCTTCAAATACACACTGAGGGCATTGGTATTTGTGGTATGTTTCCATTAGAAATTGCAGAGACTAAAATGAATCAAGTATTAAATTTATCAAAAGAGTCTCAGCACCCCTTGCAATGTATTATAGAAGAGATATAGTTAAATTATGATTGCACAAGAATTAGAAGTAAGTTTACATATGGCATTTATGGACGCTCGACAAAAACGTCATGAGTTAATTACTGTCGAACATTTGTTACTCGCTATGCTAGATAATCCATCCGCCTCTGAGGTTCTTAACTCTTGTGGTGCCAATCTTGACAAGCTCAGAGAAGATATTGCAGGACATATTGAAGAACATACTCCAAAAGTTAGTGGTAAGGATGACGTAGATACCCAACCAACTTTAGGCTTCCAAAGAGTGATACAAAGAGCAATGTTGCATGTTCAATCATCAGGGAAAAAAGAGGTAACTGGTGCAAACGTATTAGTTGCTATTTTTGGTGAGAAGGACTCACATGCAGTTTACTTTTTGCATCAACAAGGGATTACCAGATTAGATGTCGTTAATTTTATTGCTCATGGTATAGCCAAGACTACAGAAAATAGTCAAAAAGAACAGACACAAGAAACAACTGGACCTGATACCAAAACGAATAAAGGTCTTGAAACTTATGCAGTGAATTTAAACAAACTTGTTAGTGAGGGTAAAATTGATCCGCTAATTGGAAGAGAACCGGAGGTCGAAAGAGTTGTTCAAATTCTTTGTAGACGAAGAAAAAATAATCCTCTTCTTGTTGGTGAAGCCGGTGTAGGAAAAACTGCAATTGCTGAAGGATTGGCCAAGAAAATTGTAGATAAGGATATTCCTTCAGTTTTAGAAAATATGACTATATATTCTCTTGATCTTGGTGCATTGATTGCTGGTACAAAATATCGAGGAGATTTTGAACAAAGACTTAAAACTGTTATTAAACAGCTTGGGGAACAAAAAGATTCTATTTTATTTATTGATGAAATTCACACTATTATTGGTGCAGGATCTGCAAGTGGAGGAACGCTTGATGCATCAAATATTTTAAAACCTGCTTTAGCAAGAGGCAATATTAAATGTATAGGGGCAACGACGTATCAAGAATTTAGATCCGTATTTGAAAAAGACCATGCCTTGACAAGGCGATTCCAAAAAATAGATGTTGAAGAGCCAACAGTAAAAAATACTATTGAAATTCTTAAGGGATTGAAAACTCATTTTGAGAGCCATCATAATGTTAAGTTTACTAATAATGCACTCATTAGTGCAGCTGAGTTATCTGCAAAATTCTTAAATGATAGGCGTTTGCCTGATAAAGCAATTGATATTATTGATGAAGCAGGTGCGGCGCAAAGAATTTTACCTAAATCAAAACAAAAGAAGAATATTGGCTCAAAAGAAATCGAAGATGTAATCGCCAAAATTGCACGAATACCAGCTAAAAATATAAATAAAGATGATCGAAGCTCACTCAAAAATCTTGAGAGAGATTTGAAAGCAGTGATATTTGGCCAAGATAAAGCTATTGAAACGCTATCGAATGCAATAAAAATGTCACGAAGTGGTATTGGTCCAATAGATAGACCGATTGGAAGCTTTCTATTTAGTGGCCCAACCGGAGTTGGTAAGACTGAGGTTGCAAGACAGCTTGCGTACACACTAGGTATAGAACTAATTCGGATTGATATGAGTGAATATATGGAGCGTCATTCTGTTTCTAAACTAATAGGAGCGCCTCCAGGATATGTTGGTTACGATCAAGGCGGCATCCTAACAGAACAAGTTAATAAAAACCCTTACTCTGTTTTATTGCTTGATGAAATTGAGAAAGCAAATCCTGATATTTTTAATATTCTTCTTCAGGTTATGGATAACGGTACATTAACTGATAGCAATGGTCGAAAAACTGACTTCCGAAATGTTACTATTATTATGACTACCAATGCTGGTGCAGAAGCTTTATCAAAATCAAATTTTGGCTTTACACAAACTAAAAAAAGTGGAGATGAAAATGGCGAAATTAAAAAAGTCTTTTCTCCAGAGTTTAGAAATAGACTAGATGCAACAGTCTCATTTACTTCACTAGACAATGAAATAATTTTGAAAGTTGTAGATAAGTTTTTAATCCAATTAGAGACTCAATTACATGATAAAAAAGTAGATGCCTCATTTACACAAGATTTAAAAGATTATCTTGCAAAATCAGGTTTCGATGAACAAATGGGTGCAAGACCTATGGCGAGGCTCATTCAAGATACCATTAGAAAGGCACTTGCTGATGAACTTCTATTTGGTAAATTAGTTAATGGTGGTGAAGTTGAAATTGATATCGATGATAAGCAAGAAATTGTTCTTAATATCAAAGAAGATGAAAAAACTTCCGTTTAGATTTCTGGTTTCTTCATTACCTGAATAAATAAATCAGAGATGCTTATTCTTTCTACCCAATTTTTTAGATTATTATAAGAAGCTTCCTCAAACCACTTCAGATCTACGTTAAAAAACTGTCTTATAAATGGAAAAATAGCCATATCTAAATAACCAAACTTATTAGATAACAAATATTTATGCGTCTCTAGTCTTTCATTAATATTTCTAATATAAACTTCACACTCTTTTCTGTATCTTTTTTTTAAAGATGCTTCCTTATTACTTGTGTATTTATATAGATCTAATTTATTTTTGAATTCCCCATCATTACTTTTTATCAGAGTTTTAATTATTGCTGAATCATTAGGATTTATTTTTATAGAGGTATTATTTTTTTGTTCTGTTGCCCAATTCATAATATCTATACTTTCATCTAGAACTAGATCCTTATATACAAAAACTGGTACCGTTCCCTTAGGGCTAATTTCAATCATTTGTTTTGGCTTATCTTTTAGGGAAATCTCAAATATATCAAAATCGATACCACATGATAATAATACCATCCGAGCTCTCATAGCATATGGACACCTTCGGTACGAAAACAACAAAGGTTTTTCTTGCCCTAGTTTATCTAGTTGCCTTACGTAATTCATTGACAAGTCCATGCCCCCTGAAAATCAGTCCTGTGTAAATTTGTATTAGTGATGCCCCATTATTTATTTTTTCAATACCATCATCTGCAGTAATTATTCCGCCTACTCCGATGATAGGTATTTTTCTATTCAGACATTTGTTGAGATGTTTAATAACATTTGTAGATTTTTTATTTAATGGAGCTCCTGATAAACCGCCTTCTTCCATTGCATACTTAGAGGACAAGATACCTTTTCTATCAATTGTTGTATTGGTTGCAATAACTCCATCTACTTTATATTTTAGAAGTAATTTTGCTATTGAATCTAACTGTTTACTTGAGTTATCTGGAGAAATCTTAACCACAAAAGGGACTAATTTTTTAAACTTTTTATGAAGGATTTTTTGCTCACTCTTTAAAGCTTTTAATAATATTTCAAGATATTTATCACTTTGCAAATTACGTAAATTTTTAGTATTAGGTGATGATACATTTATCGCAATATATCCTGCATAGCGATATGCCTTCCTGAAACAAGTTAAATAATCCTCAACTGCTTTGTCAATAGGTGTATCGAAATTTTTCCCAATGTTTATTCCCAAGACGCCATTAAACTTCGCTTTTTTTATATTATTAATAAATTGATCAATGCCAACATTATTAAAACCAAATCTATTAATAATGCCTTCATCTTTAATTAATCTAAAAGATCGTGGTTTACTATTTCCTGGCTGACTTCTTGGTGTGACAGTCCCAACTTCAATAAAACCAAATCCTAGTTTTGCGAGAGGAGTTATATACTCTGCATTTTTATCTAACCCCGCTGCAAGCCCCACTCTATTTGGAAAATTTAGTCCCATTATCGTGATTGGTTCGGAAGGTATATTTTTCTCTCTTATTAATCCAAAAAAACACGCAAGCGTCAAACCTTTCATTGATAAATGATGAGCTAATTCTGGATTTAATAAAAATAAAAAGGATCTAATGTATCTATACATATTTTTTTAAATATTTTATGTTGAAATCCATTCTAATCCTAAATCTTGGTCAATTACACCAACATTTGACTTATGTTTTTCAACTATTTCAAATATCATTTTCTTCACAAGTTCTATTTTATTATTTTTCTCACTTAAATGAGCCGCTACAACCCACTTTAATTCTGAATGGCTTATAGATGACAAAAGTTTTAATGATTCTTTATTTTCAAGATGTCCATATTGTCCATTAATTCTTTTTTTTAATGAGGCAGGATAATCTGAATCACTAAGCATTTCTTCGTCATGATTAAATTCAAGCACGAGAAGGTTTACTCTCGATAATTTTTGTACAACATGTTTAGTAATCTTTCCCAAGTCTGTCAATATTGCTATGCTTTTGTCCTTACAATCAAATCGATATTGAAGTGGTTCTCTAGCATCATGAGGGACAGGCATAGGTGAAACTAAAATATTATCAATCATGAACGAATCAAAATTATTTATTAATTCAAATTTTATTTTGTATCCATCATTAATTTTTTTATGGCTCATTAGATAAGTACCGTGACTTAGATAAATTGGGATTTGAAATTTATTGGCAAGACTAAATGCACCCTTAATATGGTCTTCATGCTCATGAGTCAGCAGTATCGCGTTAATTTCACTTGGGTTTATTTGATATTTTTCTAGTCTATCAATTGTTTCTTTCAAACCGAAGCCACAGTCAACCATCAAGACTGTTTTATTTTTTTTTACAATAAAAGAATTTCCCGAACTACCGCTTCCTAATGAACAAAACTCCATTTATTTTAAATAATCATAAAGAATTTTTAGGATTGAATCTGCCGTTGGTGAATTGTTTTTTGTACCATCTGAGTTCTCAATCGAGACGTATGTCCCACCATCTGCTTCATTTAATTTAATTAGATAACTTTTAGCCTCTGGTTCTTTGTCACACTCATCACTAAACATGCAATCCAAATCAAATTTATATCCAGGACCTTCATTTTTATTACCACCTTTGTTAAGAGTTCTTGCGGCATCGACATCCAACGGCCCTTCATCTTCTTTCTTCTTACCTCTTCGCCCCTTTTTCCTTATATCTCCATCTTCAGCGCCTGTTTCTTCCTCAGCCATTTCTTCAGCTTCAGCTTCATCATCACTCCAAAAATCAATTGAATCTAACCAACCTTCTTCTTCTTTCGCTTTTTTATCTGCTTCGCCAATATCTATATCCGTATAAGTTACGTAGTAAAGCCCCTTACTACGATCTCTATCCTCTGTTAAAAATCCTATCATATCTAACGCAATAGAGACTCTCCTCCAAGAACGATCAAAAGGTTCATAAAGCTCAATGGAGGGGCCATTTTTATTTATCAACCTAGCTTTAACAATAACTTCAGGTTTTTCAATTATTTTCGTAGCATCTAAATCTTGCATTCCCAAGAAGACTAATAATCTTCGCATGATCTCTGCATTAACCTCAAGATCAACTTCGGTTAACTCTGAATCTCCAGGTAAGGTAGGCTCTTTTTTTTCATCATCTGATTTATATTCGGGAATACTATAAGCTGTACTAGGATCATATGTACCTGCTCTTGCACGAGCAATTGCTTGTACGGCTTCTGAATCAATTCCCTCTCTGTTACGGTGTGATATGAATATTTCAGTCGAGTTTACCTGAGGACCTTTTTCAAGCCTCGTCCTAAACTTCGTTTTATCATCTGAACCAGTGAGCGATGCAAGCCATACATCCATTGTTTCACCGATACTTAATTCTTCTTCAATATTTTCAGCTGCTGTCCACTCTGTCTCCATCACCCCTAATCTGCGATTAGTCTTTTTCATATTAAAACCTTGATCGTACCAAAAATCTTCTAAATGAGGCCAAATTTTGTCAGGACTTTTATTCACAATGAGCCATCTAAAGTTTCCAGACTTGACTAATTTAATACCATCTGGATCTTTTAAAAGCTCAACTTTTTCTATTTTTCTATTTTTTTGATTTTCAAAATCTGTGTATGAGGTAGCAGCCCCTGGAACATTATATGTATCTGAAGTTTCATATTCTGATAAATCGGGTGGTAATTGAAGTTTTTTTGCTTTTGATGAATTTACATAATCTGGAGCTGTTACCTCATTAAACTTATCTGTGAGGGGCTTAAAAGAGCATGAGCATAAAATTAAAGCTAAAATTGGCAAGCCAATAAGCTTCCTCATAAAGTTGCCTCGTAAGCTGTGACTAGTGTTTGATGATATTTTTCATCAAGTGAAACTAATGGAAGTCTTATTTTTGAATTTATTTTTCCTAAATGATTTAGTAACCACTTAACTGGGATAGGGTTCGATTCAACAAACATAGCATCATGTAAAAGCTCTAATTTTTTATTGATTTTTTTTGCATCTTCATACCTTTGGTCAAGCATTTTTTGACATACAGCATGCATTAAATCAGGTCTGATATTTGCTGTGACGGAAATTGTTCCTTTACCTCCATGCCTCATGTATTCTAAAAAAGTTGTGTCATCACCACTAAGAAATAAAAACTCTTTACCTACTCTTTTTTTCAGATCATCTAATCTATCAATTTCTCCAGTTGCATCTTTTATTCCAATAATATTTTTAAGGACACTCAATTCTGTGACAGTTTTATTATCAATATCTACACCCGTGCGACATGGCACATTATATAAAATTTGTGGGATATCGACATTATCATTAATGGCCTTAAAATGCTCATACATCCCTCTTTGATTAGGTTTGTTGTAATATGGCGTAATAAGCAAGCATGCATCGGCCCCTAATTCTTTAGATTTTTTTGTTAAAAATATTGCCTCTTTAGTGGAGTTTGCACCTGAGCCCGCTATGACAGGAATTCTGCCATCGATATGTTTGACAGCTTCTTTGATAAGATATGTATGTTCATCAACATCAATGGTAGGGGCTTCGCCACTTGTACCAACAACAACAACACCATCACTTTTACATTCTATATGATAGTCTAAAAGCCCTTTAAAGCTTCTAATATCCAACGAACCATCTGATTTCATCGGTGTAACAATCGCTACCATACTTCCTTGAAACATAATTTTCCTAAATCAATTTTATAAAGCTTTGTAATAAAACTAAAATAAACGTTCCCAATGTATCCAAAAATCTGTCTTTGATGCAATTATAATCACTTTGGCTCTTAAATTACAGTTGAAAATTATTTTTCAACGAATGCGTGTTCAATAACGTAATCACCGGGTTCTCCAATGCGAGGAGATACTTTAAAATTCATTGAATCTAAGATATCTTGCGTGTCTTTTAACATTTCTGAACTACCACATATCATAGCCCTATCATCCTCTGGATTCATTTTTTCTAATCCAATATCTTTGAATAATTTCCCTGATTTCATTAGATCAGTTAATCTGCCCTCATTTTTAAATGCTTCCCGAGTAACCGTTGGATAATAAATTAATTTATTTTTAACCTCATCTCCAAAGAATTCATTTTTTGGTAATTCATTTTCTATAAAATCTTTATAGGCTAAATCATCTACTTTTCTTACACCATGAACCAAGATAACCTTTTCAAATCTATCGTAAACCTCAATATCCTGAATCAAACTCATATAAGGCGCAAGGCCTGTGCCTGTTGAAAATAAGTAAAGATTTTTTGCGGGTTTAAGGTCATGAATGACAAGTGTTCCGGTTGGTTTTCTGCTAACAAGAAGCTCATCTCCTACTTTGATATGTTGTAGCCTGGAGGTTAATGGGCCATCTTGAACCTTTATACTTAAAAACTCGAGGTGTTCATCGTAATTTGGACTAGCAACACTATAAGCTCGCGCTAAAGGCCTTCCGTCTACCTCTAGACCAATCATTACAAATTGTCCATTTTCGAATCTTAATCCATCCTGACGGGTTGTTTTAAAACTAAATAAAGTATCATTCCAGTGATTAACACTTAATACTTTTTCTGTTGAATATTTACTGTTATTAGTCATTTATTAATTACTTTCATTAAATTTATTCTTTAATTAATTTATTAATTTCTGGAATTGCATCAAATAAATCAGCAACCAAGCCATAATCTGCAAATTGAAAAATAGTTGCATCAGGATCGTTGTTTATTGCGACAACAACTCTACTGTCTTTCATTCCATAAACATGTTGATTGGCACCAGAAACACCTACAGCCATATATAATTCAGGCGCTACCACAACTCCAGTTTGACCAACTTGAATCTCATTAGGAGCGTATCCGGCATCAACCGCAGATCTCGTCGCACCAAGTGCGGCTCCTACCTTATCCACCAAAGGTGATAAAACTTTATCGAAATTTTCTTCGCTTCCGAGAGACCTACCCCCTGATATTACAATTTTAGCATCGATCAATGCAGGCCTATCTGATTTATTTATTTTCTCTGACTTCCAGCTTGTTAAATTCGTTGCTGGTGGTGTATCTTTTTTTATTATCTTAGCATCCCCACCATCTTTAGTGCATACTTCAAAAAGGCTTGTGTGAATAGTGAGTAATTGAATAGGATCTTTACTTTGTATTTTTGCATGAACATTGCCTGCATATATTGCCCTAGTATAAACGTTATTATTTTCTATTTTTAGAACATCTGTTATCAATGATACATTTAAAATTGCAGCTACCCTCGGCAAGAAATTTCTACTAAACCATGAATGAGCAGCAAGTATCACCTGATAATTGTTACTAAGCATTTCTACAATTTTTGCAGCATCTTCTGCAAGAAGATGCTCTAAGTGATCTCCATCAAATCTTATAACACTGCTTACATCTTTAATTTTTGCTGCATTTTGTGCAACATTTTCAGTATTTTTGCCCATAACTAACAAATCAACTTCACCATCCCAGTATTTTGCTGCCGAAATTACCTTAAACACTGAATCGTTAAGTTCAGACCCACTGTACTCTGCTATTACTAAAATTTTTAGTTGAGTATCTATAGTCTTATTCCTTCATTATCTTTTAATTTTTCTAGTAACTCTTTCACACTATTTACCTTGATACCCGCCTTACGGGATGGCGGCACTGAAACCTCAAGTAATTCAAGTTGTGTTGATGTATCACTAGCTAATTCGCTCACCTTAAATTTCTCAATTATTTTTTTTCTAGCCATCATAAGATTTGGTAACTTCACAAAACGTGGTTCGTTTAATCTTAAATCTGCAGTTAATACTGCTGGCATATTCATTTCTAAAATATTCGTGCCTCCATCAATTTCCCGAGTCACTATTAGCTTATTATTATCAATTTCAATTTTTGAAACAAAGGTACCTTGAGGGTAATTAAGTAACCCAGCAAGCATTTGACCAGTTTGTCCTGCATCACTATCAAGGGCTAGCTTTCCTAATAGGATTAGATCGGGCTTTTCTTTTTCTACCAACCCCTTTAAAACCTTAGCTACGCCAAGTGGCTGAAGATATTCTTCACTTTCAATTAATATAGCTCGATTTGCGCCCATTGCGAGGCCATGCCTTAAAACATCCTCGTTTTTTGAATCTCCAATTGAAACGACTGTGATTTCAGTTGCCAAGTCTTTTTCTCTTAAACGAAGGGCTTCCTCTAAAGCATTTTCGTCAAAGGGATTAATACCCATCTTTATGCCATCTATGTCAACATCGGAGCCGTCACTTTTTGGTCTAACTTTTACGTTGTAATCTTGGACTCTTTTGATTGCAACTAATATTTTCATTTATTTTGGCTTTTTAAATTTTTGCAAGACCAAATTATACATCTTGAAATAGTTTTATCCTATTGATTGTATGTATAATATTCCTATTTTCTTATGCTCAAAATATCAAAATATAATCAACTGGATAAGGTGTATCTTAAATAAATTGAACTGCAATGAGAAATAGGATACAAAAGAAGTAATCAATACTAAATATATCAACGCTTATGAATGAAAGAGATGTAATGGAATATGATGTTTTAATTGTTGGCGGAGGTCCCTCCGGCCTATCTGCTGCAATAAAAATTAAACAACTTGCCAAAATTGAAAAAAAAGATATTTCGGTTTGCCTTGTTGAAAAAGGCGTTGAAGTTGGATCTCATATTTTATCGGGAGCTGTTATTGATCCTGTTGCATTAAATGAGCTCATTCCTGACTGGAAGAAAAAAGAGGCTCCTTTAAATACAAAGGTAAGCGAGGACAACTTTAGCTTATTTAGCGAAAAAAATAATCTTACAATTCCTCAAATCCTTATGCCACCTTTAATGAGTAATAAAAATAATTATATTATTAGCTTAGGAGATTTAAGTAATTGGCTCTCAAAAGAGGCAGAAAGCCTAGGTGTTGAGATTTATCCAGGTTTTACAGCACAAGAACCATTATTTAATAAGCAAGATGAACTGATTGGCATCTTAACTGGAGATATGGGACGAGATGCCAGTGAAAATGAAACAAATAATTTTGTTCCCGGTATAGAAATTCATGCTAAATATTCTTTAATAGCTGAGGGAGCCAGAGGCTCTATTACAAAATTAATTGAACAAAAATTATCTTTAAGAAAAAACAGTGACCCACAAAAATATGGATTAGGCTTTAAAGAAATATGGCGTTTAAAAAAAGATATGCACAAACCTGGATTAGTAGAGCATAGCTTAGGATGGCCATTAGAAGATGATACAGGGGGCGGCTCTTTTACATATCACTATGGTGAAGATTTAGTTTCTTTAGGATTTGTTGTTCATCTTGATTATTCAAACCCTTATCTATCTCCATTTGATGAGTTTCAAAAGTTTAAAACACACCCTAAAATTAAAAAATTATTAACTGGTGCAGAAAGAATAAGCTATGGAGCCAGAGCACTTAATGAGGGTGGCATTCAGTCTTGGGCAAGTCTAGATTTCCCAGGGGGAATATTTTTGGGGTGTAGTGCTGGCATGGTCAATGTTCCAAGAATCAAAGGAACCCATAATGCGATGAAATCAGGGATATTAGCAGCGGAGGCAACTGTTGATGCGATAATCAATCCCACTAAAATACAAAATAGAAGGTTGACAGCGTACAATGAAAAAATAAAAGGCTCTTGGATTTGGACTGATTTATATGCAGTAAGAAATATTAAACCACTGATAACAAAGTTTGGAACTCGATTGGGTATGCTTTTTGGAGGTATTGAGATGTGGCTAGCCTCTTTTAAATTGAATCTTCCATGGACACTTCACCATAACAAGGGTGATCACGAAACACTAATAGATATAAATAAAGCAAAACCCATACATTACCCAAAACCAGATGGTATATATACTTTTGATAAGTTAAATTCGATCAGTTTAAGCAATATTGGTCATGATGCTAATCAGCCATGTCATCTCAAACTTGTTAATCAAGAAATACCTATTAGTTACAACTATCCAAAATATAACTCTCCAGAACAAAGATATTGCCCAGCTGGAGTCTATGAGATTATCAAGGAGGGTGACTTGATAAAGCTACAAATTAATAGCCAAAACTGTATTCACTGCAAAACTTGTGATATCAAAGATCCAAAACAAAATATAAACTGGGTTCCACCAGAGGGTGGAAGTGGGCCTATTTATTCAAAAATGTAACTTGTAGTTTATACCCAGTATCTTTCTACAGTAATATTTCCTGGCTTTGATCTTCTATTTTTATTAAGCCCAAAACTTTTTAATACCTCGGTTGTTTCTTTAATCATTTCGGGGTTACCGCAAATCATGAATTGTGAATCTTCATTAATTTCTATTTGAGTAGACTTTTGAAATTTTTTAGATAAAAGTCCCTCGGGTATTCGAAAATTAAAGGAGCCCTTAACCTTGGTTCTTGTTACAGAATTTAGATATATGAATTGATCTGGATAGAGTTTTTTGATCTCTGCTATTAAATCTTGATAGATTAATTCTTCTGAATATCTCACGCTATGAATTAGGATAATTTTTTTAAACCTTTTCCATGGGTGCGGTGTTTTTAATATTGCTAAAAATACGCCTAGAGCAGTCCCAGTGGCCAACATCCATAAATTTTTTCCATCGGGTATCTCATCTAGTGTGAAATAACCGATTGCCTGTTGCATGACAGATACCTTATCACCTATTTTGAGATTATGAAGAATAGGAGATAGTTTGCCATTAGGAATATTTACATAAATAATCTCGAGTAATTCATCTTTCGGGGCACTTGCATATGAATAGGATCGGGTTATGAAATCATCATTTAACTTTAAGCCAATCCTCGTGAACTGCCCTGCTTGGTGATTATTTATTTTTGCCTTTATTTTTAGTGAAGCTAGATTTTTTGTCCACTTTATATTCTTAACAACTTCACCTTCTAACCACTCTTCCATATATGTCTAACCAATAACAAATTAAAAAAATTTCGAAATTTGTCCTCATTATACTTTAAATATAAATCACCTTCTTCAATGCATTTATCCTTGAAAACTATTATTATTAATGCATGCTTGATGATATTACCGAAAAAATAAATTCTATACTTCCACAAACTCAATGTGGTAAGTGTGATTTTTCTGGATGTAAGCCTTATGCCAAAGCCATTGCAGAGGGTAAGGCAGATATCAATCAATGTCCTCCAGGTGGTAAAACAGGCATATTAAAGATTGCGCAACTATTAAAAGTTGAGTACAAACCATTAAATGAGAAGTATGGTGTAAGTAAACCAAGAGAAATAGCAATTATTGAAGAGGATAAGTGTATTGGTTGCACACTCTGCATTTTAGCTTGTCCAGTCGATGCGATATTAGGTGCAAGTAAAAGTATGCACACAGTAATTTTAGAAGAATGTACTGGGTGTGAATTATGTATTGAGCCTTGTCCCGTTGATTGTATAAAAATGGAACCTTCATATGTTGAAGATAACGAATCTATTAAAAATAAAAGGTCTTCCTTGGCAAGATCTCGGTATGAATTTAAACAACAACGAATTTTGAGAGAAAAAAATGATACAAAAGCTAATCGCGTCACCAATGCTGAAAAAAAACAAATGATTGCAGATGCTATGGCTAGATTAAAAAAAATGCGTAATTAACCGTAACTTATATACAAAACTATGAATACAGAAAAAAGGAGAGCTATATTTACTCTCCTAAAAGAAAATACACCTAATCCTACTACTGAGTTAGTTTATCACTCTCCATTTGAGCTATTGATTTCGGTCATTCTTTCTGCGCAGACAACAGATATAGCGGTCAATAAAGTTACAAAAAAATTGTTCAATATTGCAAATACACCTTTATCTTTGAGCAACTTAACGGTTAACAAAATTGAACAGTTAATAAACTCAATTGGTCTTTACAGAAATAAGGCAAAAAACATTCAGGCAACAAGCCTAAAATTACTAAAGGAATTTAACAGCACAGTGCCTGCTAATCGAACAGATCTGGAAAGCCTTCCTGGGGTAGGCCGCAAAACAGCAAATGTAATATTAAATACCTTATTTAATGAGCCAGTAATTGCTGTTGATACTCACCTTTTTAGACTTGCTAACAGAATTAATATCGCTCCAGCCAAAACACCTTTAACTGTTGAAAGAAGATTAACAAAATTAATACCTAGTGAATTTTTAAACGATGCTCATCACCTCTTAATTCTCCATGGAAGATATGTCTGCAAATCCATTACTCCGCTGTGTGGACGATGCGTGATTAAAACTTTATGTGAATATAAAAAGAAAATTTTTTAAAACAAAGATTCAGCCCTTTGGTTCAATTTCTTCATAATTTCTTTTCTTTCCTCTTCGGTCATTAAAGCCCAATTTGAAATTTCATCAAGTGTCCGAAAACAACCTCTACAAATATCTTCATTATCATACTGACACACACCTATACAGGGTGTGGAAAATTCATTATCTTCACTCATTACTTCAATGCTCCACAACAATGTTTATATTTTTTCCCACTGCCGCATGGACATGGTTCATTTCTTCCAACTTTTTTTAATTGTTGGTCATTTTTTTTCTCATTTTCTTGGGCATTTTTAACTTGCTCAGAATTTTTTTTATCGATTGCAGATGCATCTTTTTCATTTTTAACCTGAACGAGCATTAAAACACGCGTACTTTCATATTTTATTGATTCAAGCAATGCTTCAAATAAAGCAAAAGCTTCTTTTTTAAATTCTTGCTTTGGATCCTTTTGTCCATAGGCTCTCAAACCAATACCCTGCCTGAGTTGATCTAAGCTAGATAGGTGTGATCTCCATTGATGATCAATAATTTGAAGCATTGCTGATCTTTCAAAGTGATGAAGCGCCTCAACACCTGCTAACTTTTCTTTTTCCGCATAAATTTTATTGGCTGCTTCATTAGTTCTCTTTACAACTTCTTCTATCGCAAGATTAGGTTCCTTTTTAAACCAACCCTTTATATCAACTTTTAAGTTATATTCACCTTGTAATTTACTTTCTAAAGTAGGAAGGTCCCACTGCTCTTCAATACTTTCTGGTGGCATATAGTCATATATTGTTTGAGTTATCACATCTTCCCTAATACGTGTAACTGTGTCTTTCATACTATTGCTATCTAGAATGTCATTTCTTTGCTCATAGATTACTTTTCTTTGGTTGCTTGGGACATCATCAAACTCTAATAGCTGTTTACGAATATCGAAGTTTCTTGCTTCAACTTTTCTTTGTGCACCTTCGATTGATTTATTTACCCATGGATGCTCAATTGCCTCACCTTTAGGCATTTTTAATTTTTCCATGATTGATGAAACTCGATCTGATGCAAATATTCTAAGGAGTGAGTCTTCAAGGGATAAATAAAAAGAACTAGAACCTGGATCGCCCTGCCTACCTGATCTTCCTCTTAATTGATTATCTACTCTTCTTGATTCATGACGCTCTGTGCCAATAATATGTAAGCCACCCGCATCTAAAACTCGCTGGTGAAGGCCATCCCATTTTGCCTTAATTTCTTTTATTTTTTTATCTTGCTGTGACTGATTTAGCTTACCGTTATTTCTTACTTGTTCAATTTCTGGCTCAATATTGCCACCTAAAACAATATCCGTTCCTCGTCCCGCCATATTTGTTGCAATGGTAATCATGCTTGGCTGGCCTGCTTGAACAATAATATTTGCCTCTTTTTCATGTTGCTTAGCATTCAGTACTTGATGATTTAACTTTGACTTATTCAAAAGCCTTGAAATCAACTCTGAATTTTCAATTGATGTTGTTCCTACCAAAACAGGTTGAGATTTTTTTGCGCATTCCTTGATATCTTCCAATACGGCAATATATCTCTCTTCAGAGGTACGATAAATTTTATCAATTTTATCTTTTCTAACGGTTGGTAGGTGAGGAGGAATCACGACAGTCTCAAGCCCATAAATAGAATTAAACTCCTCTGCTTCGGTATCGGCAGTTCCTGTCATACCACAAAGCTTGCCATACATTCTAAAATAATTTTGAAAAGTAATACCTGCTAAAGTTTGATTCTCTTTTTGAATGGAAACATTTTCTTTCGCTTCTATAGCTTGGTGAAGACCATCTCCCCAGCGCCTTCCTGGCATCATCCTGCCTGTAAATTCATCAACAATGGTTACTGCGCCATCTGCAACAACATAATCCTTATCTTTAATAAACAGATAATGCGCTCTTAAGGAGGAATTTATATGATGCAGTAAATTTATATTTGCGGCATCATATAAATTAGAGTCTTTTTCGAGTATTCCAGCCTTAACAAGTATTTTTTCAATATTAATGTGGCCATCATCTGATAGTACTGCTTGATTTGATTTTTCATCAAGCCAAAAGTCACCTTTGCTATCAGGTTTGTCTTGTTTTTTTAATTGAGGGATAATCGCATCGATTTTTTTGTATAAATCAATATTGTCTTCTGCTTGCCCTGAAATAATTAAAGGCGTTCTTGCCTCATCAATTAATATTGAATCAACTTCGTCAACGACAGCGAAATTTAATGGTTTTTGAACTCTTTCTGATGCCGCGTAGACCATATTGTCTCGCAAATAATCAAATCCAAATTCATTATTTGTGCCGTAGGTGATATCAGATTCATAAGCTTTTTTCTTTTCTTCAGGCGCAATTCTTGAAAGGTTAATGCCCACGGTTAAGCCAAGAAAGTTATAAAGCTTACCCATCCATTCCGCATCACGCTTAGCTAAATAATCGTTAACTGTAACGACATGCACTCCCTTCCCTGATAGTGCATTTAGGTAAACAGGAAGCGTGGCAACCAACGTCTTTCCCTCTCCTGTACGCATCTCAGAAATTTTGTTGTCGTTTAAAACCATGCCGCCAATTAATTGTTCATCAAAATGGCGCATGCCTAATGATCTAACTCCGGCTTCCCTTACATGAGCAAAAACCTCAACAAGAAGACTTTCAAGAGATTCTCCTCTCTTAATTCGTTCTTTAAATTCCTCTGTCTTATTCTTGAAGTCAGCATCTTTTAATTTTTTTACCTTATCTTCAAGCGCATTAATTTGGGTAACTAATTTTTTATAGTTAGAAATTAATCGATCATTTCGTGTTCCAAAAATACTTCCTAATAAATTTTTTAGCATAATTGTCTTATATTATTTTTTTAAATATTGCCTTGGATCTAGTGCCCTTCCATTCAACCTAATTTCGTAATGCAAATGCGGGCCGGTTGAGCGTCCTGTATTCCCAACTAACGCTATCACCTGATTTCTTTCAATAATATCGCCCTTTTTAACTAAAATTTTTGAGCAATGAGCATACCTAGTTTCTAGGCCATCGCCATGCTTAATCTTCAAAACATTTCCATAATTTTTTTCTTTTGCAACCATAGTGACTATTCCAGCTCCAGTCGCCATTATTTTCTCACCATGCGCTGCACTAAAATCTAAACCAGAGTGAAAAGCACGAACACCCAGAAAAGGATCTCTCCTCCAGCCAAAACTTGATGAGGTATATGGAACTTCAACCGGATAAAGTGTTGGTAATGTTTCGTTTAGTACTGATTGCTTCAAAAGAAACGCTTCTTTTTTGTTATAAAAAATTTCTCTTTTTTCAACCTTTCCTAGCAGATGGGTTAAGACTTTATGAATATCACCTGACGTTAAATTTTCATTGATAAAAGGACCGCCCGAGCTTTTATTTTTTTTTTCGTTTAACTTGGGTAGTTTTTCCTTACCCAAAATTTGGCTTTTCATTATTTCTTGTATTCTTTCAGACTGGACATCGAGTTGCATTATACGTGCATTAAGTTCTCCAATCTGACTTATGTAAAGATCTATTTCTTGTTTCGAAAGATTAACTTCTTTCCCTTCTACAGACAATAATTGTGGGTTAAGAGTTGCCTCTTTATCTTGTTTATTAAAGATAGTGAATGCAAAGGCAAAACCTATCGTAAAAATTATCAAGATTGATAAACATAGCGAATAAAAATTGATACTTTTAGGTTTCTTAGCATTTTTATTAAGAAATAAAATTTTCATCTTTAATTTGTTGGTTATTCTATTATTAAAATAAGGTAGCATTATAGTATGGAACCCATAAAAAAGTTATTAGATGGTCAAAAATTTTCTGAATTTAATGCAATAAAAAAAGAGCATGATTCGTTGCAAAAAATTCTATTGAGCAACTTAGATAAAAAATTTAAAGGGAAAGTCCTCGCAAAAAATATTCACAATGATGTGTTTATGATTGAAGTTACGAATAGTGCTGTTGCTTCTCAATTAAAGATGTCAAGCGCATCACTCATAGATCAAATTAACGACACAAATAAAATAGAAATAAAAATTAAAAAAATTAAAATTAACGTAGCTATTCACCACCCTAAAAATCCGAAAAGAAATGTAAAAAATATTCCGGCTTCGGCTAACCAATCTCTTAAAGATCTGAAAGCAGAGATGAGTGACTCTCCTTTAAAAAAAATATTGAATAGTTTATTTAAACCGAAAAAATAATTTAATTAATCATGGCTGAAATCATCATCTTCATTTTTTCCGGTATCTTTATTGGTATAGCAGCGGGTTTATTTGGATTAGGTGGTGGTCTTGTGATTGTGCCAGTCGTGACCTACTGTCTAGTTTATTTTTCCAACACCCCATTTGATCAGGCCATTATTATTGGCATTAGTACATCATTAGCCTCTATGGTCATTACAGGTGCGATGGCTGCCTATGCGCACTCCAAAAATAATAATGTCGACCATAGAATTATAAAAAGATTTTTCCCTGGATTGATTTTAGGGTCTATAGCGATAGGATTCTTTATTAAAAGTTTCCCGGGCGACCTCTTAAAGTATTTTTTTATTTTTTACGCTTTCGCGATTGCCTATAAATTATTTAAGCATCAAGAAGTGTTAAAAAAAAATACTTTGCCTAGTCGATTACTCTCAAATGTTATTAGTTTTATTTTTTCGATTATTTCAGGCATTGTTGGTATTGGCGGAGCAACCTTATTTGTGCCTTTTTTGATTAAAAATAACATCCCTCCCAAACTTGCTATTGGAACATCTAGTGTTTTAGGTTTTTTTATCGGGCTCAGTGCATCAATTGCAATATATGTAGGTTACCTTTATTCAGGATTGAATGACCAACTGACATTTGGCTTTATCTATACCCCCGCAATACTATTTTTAACCCTGCCTAGCCTCATCTTTATCAAATTATCTGCAGGATGGCTCTTAAAATTAGATGATCTTCTGATTAAAAGATTGTTTGGGCTGTTACTTATAATAATTGGAATTATGATGCTTTTAAATTAAGCAGGTTTGAACTTTGTAACTGTATATTTTTAATTCATTTTTTTGATTGAACCTTATCTCAAAACAGTTATAATTACGCATTATTTTTTTCAAGTCATATAGAAGACTTGAATTTTAAAAACTCATGGAGGAAATATGTCACTAGTCGATTACCCAGTAATTAATATAGCTATAGGCGCAGCCATTTTGGCTGTTATTTATGGATTGGTTATGTCCAAATGGATTATCAACCTACCGGCAGGCAATGCGAAAATGAAAGAAATTGCCGGCGCTATTCAAGATGGTGCAGCAGCCTACTTAACTAGACAATACAAAACAATTGGAATTGTTGGAATTATTTTAGCAGCACTTATCTATTACTTTATTGATTGTAATACTGCGATTGGTTTTGTTATTGGAGCTGTGTTATCAGGATTATGTGGCTTTATCGGTATGAACGTTTCTGTCCGTGCAAACGTCAGGACTGCGCAAGCTGCAACAAAAGGTTTACCTCAAGCATTTGATGTCGCCTTTAAAGGCGGTGCTATTACAGGTATGTTGGTGGTAGGTTTAGGTTTATTGGGTGTCGCAGGTTTTTACCTTTATTTAGGTGGTGAAACACTCACAACAACTGAAGCATTAAACCCTCTAATTGGTCTAGCTTTTGGTTCTTCACTAATTTCTATTTTCGCCCGTTTGGGTGGTGGTATTTTTACTAAGGGTGCTGATGTCGGCGCTGACTTAGTAGGTAAGGTTGAGGCTGGAATTCCTGAAGATGATCCAAGAAATCCTGCAGTGATTGCAGATAACGTGGGTGACAACGTGGGTGATTGTGCCGGTATGGCAGCTGACTTATTTGAGACTTACGCAGTAACAATTATTGCGACCATGGTATTAGGTTCATTAATGATTTCTAATATTAACGGGGTTCTCTATCCTTTAATGTTGGGTGCGGTTTCAATCGTAGCTTCAATCATTGGCTGTATGTTTGTAAAAGCTAATAAGAAAATGACCAATGTGATGCCAGCGCTTTATCGTGGGCTAGCGGTTGCAGGTATTCTTTCAGCGATTGCATTTTATTACGTCAGCATTCAAATGTTCCCTGAAGGAATTCAAATTGATGATCAAACTTTTTCTGCTACGGCTTTATTTGGCTCAGCAGTCGTTGGTTTAATTTTAACTGCACTACTAGTTTTGATTACTGAATATTACACAGGTACACAGTTTAAGCCGGTTCAGCACGTGGCTAAAGCTTCAGAAACAGGACATGCAACAAACATTATTGCGGGAATTGGTGTCTCAATGAAGTCAACGGCATTACCCGTTCTTTCAGTTTGTGCAGCAATTTATGCTTCCTTCGATTTTGCTGGGCTTTATGGAGTTGCAATTGCAGCGACATCGATGTTAAGTATGGCGGGAATTATTGTGGCATTGGATGCATACGGCCCTATTACAGAT